>MRWG01000077.1_pt1 | contig 195453 bp, 202 predicted proteins | sample 1013341 | NCBI WGS metagenome assembly MRWG01 (sample SAMN06117577, study PRJNA244670) | biofilm metagenome | biome: Water; feature: Cathode Biofilm; material: Biofilm; isolation source: microbial consortium enriched at the cathode of a solar microbial fuel cell | place: USA: District of Columbia...
ATTTGCGCCTCGGTGTAACGGCTCTTACGCATTCGTCTGCTCCTACATAGGTTGGGCAGACTCTACATCATGGTGAGGGATTTCGCGGGCGGCAGGTCAAAGGGCGTGGACGTTCCCATGCGTCGCAAGACGAAGGCGCCCTAAACCCTTTGTTGCGAACGTTTCCTCCGCTAGGATCAACCCGTGGTGGTGTGTGATTCTGCGGAGGATCGCTTTTGGCGAAAGACACTAGGAATATCGGACAAGTCGCGGACGACGCGATCAGGCGTGGTCTGCGAAATCACGAGGTCCTCGACGAGGTCAAGCGTCTGCACCCCGACGGCAATACGAAGATGGCGTCGATCGTTTGGTACAGAAACCAGCTCAGATCGAACGGCGAGGATGTTCCGACGGAGACCGAACTCAAGAATGCAGCTCGCCAAGCCGGCCTGGAGCTGTCAACTTCGCCGCCAGATGGCAGCACCGAGCCGAAATCCACCAAAGAACTCCTGATCGAAAAGACGATGCGCGAGTTGATCCTGGACGGATCGACCAACGAACAGGTCCACGATACGACTATGCGAGCTTACCCCGAGGCTCGTCTTAAGCATCGGGACGCCGAGGACCTACGCACCGCCATGATCCGTGCCGGGGAAAACGTTCCGACCGACGACGAGGCTCGGCGTTCCCAAGGCGGACCGCCTTGGTCTCCCGACGCAACCGGTGAGGATCAACTCGGCCGACGGGAGGAGGCTCTAGGCTTGCTTTCAAAGGTAGAGAACCTTCTGCGAAAGTAACGTTACGTCTTCGGCAGCTTCAGCCGGTCGCGATAGACGCCAATACGTTTGCGAGCTCGATCCACGACGTCCCCGTAGAACAGGAGCTCCGAGTAGAGTTGACCAAGTGTGGCCTGGCTTTGCGGCTCTTTTACGTCGTCGGTGCTGAAGAAGCCGTTCTCGCCGGGCAGACGATTGTAACCGCGCAGGCGGATCGCGTTGATGGTGTCACCGATCAGGTAACCATAGAACTTCTTCAGCTTCCCACCAGATTTCGCCGCGAGCAGTGTGGCGTACTCCATCAGGTCGTTGTCGTGCTCGTCGAGACTGACCCCCGGCGCCTTGAACTCAACGATCACGACGGAGCCTTCTTCGTGGAACAGCGCTATGTCCGGGCGGCAGCCCCCGTTCTCGTCACCTATCCGATTGAGCAGATCACCGACGGCATCATCGACGTCGGCTTCGAAGATGTTCTGGCCGTTGTCCCATTTGATCTGGTTTAATGGCATGTCGGAGGCGATGTAGTCGTAGTAGTGATACTCCTCGCTGAGCAACCAGACGTCGTGGTCCGAGACCTCCTCACTGTCCTTCCGCATTGGAAAAAAGATGCTGTGTATCAGGGCCTCGTTCTTGCGGCGCTGTCCGTCCGGTAGTTCGGTCTGGACGTTGAGGCCCTCATTCACGGCTAGGTCCAGCACGTCGATCAGAGCTGACCTGCGAACGACCAGCTGTGAGAGGTTGGCCATGTCCATAGTCTTGAGCGAAGATGCGTATTCCCACGACAGGTCGTCGATCTGGCGCCGGAAGTCCTCGCTGTCAGGTGCAAGCCCCTTGATAGCTTCCTTCATGGCCGAAAGGCTGGAAGTCTCGTTGACCACCTGCTCCTGAAGGTTCGTCAAGACACGCTTCGCGACCTCTTTCGGCGTGTCCCCGAACTTCACGCGCGTGTTCGAGTACGAGAGCATCTCCTCAGAGACGCCGAAGTCCTGCGCCACGTCTTTCACGATCGTGTCCCTGGACCAATCAGGTGGCGTTATGAGCTCCTGCACCTTGTCGTCGAGAACCGAGAAAATGTCCTCAAAAGTGACCTGCATCCCTCCGAAGAGGTCGCCTGAGCCGTCGTCTACAGGTATCTTGTCGAACCCATCGCGTTGCTCGTTCACACCGTCATCCAACAGGGCCCCTTCGACGAGGACAATGTGGTAATAGCCTTCAATGGCGTTGTTCTCGAGCGTCTTGGTCTTGAGATAGCGACCCGTGATGAGTTCAGCGATCGAGGCCTTAGCACACAAGCCTATGATGTTGCGAGGCAACGGGTACTGCGTCTCGTCCAGCTTGTAGTGCGTTATGGTGAAGTCGGCCGATACCGTGTCCTCACCTTCGACGTGTTCGACGGTGATCGGCGTCACGGACGTGTGCTCCGGGATGTCAGTGGGCGTCAGTGTCTGTTCGGACTTGGTGCCCCAAGGTCACTGACGAACTTGATCTGGAACTCGCCGAGGTCATCCTTAAGACTGACGACCCTTTGCAGCAGATTGAAGAGAACGTGCTGTCTGATCGCCTCGGCGGTGAACGTCCGATGCACGCTGGCGACGGATAGGTTGGTCTCGCGCAGCCTCGACACCACGTGCGATAGGCGTATCTGGGTCCCGACTTCGCCCGTATCCCGCGCTTCCATCGTGAAATCGGTCTCTTCGATGGTCTTGCGATCGCGCCGAAAAGGCAGGGAGATGTGCTTAAACCCGTCCCCCTCTCTGTAGATGGACGACAGTGAGACAGCCGTGAAGTGGTGGAAGAACTGGACGCGACCGGTTCCCTTACATTTCCCGATGCCAGGGATGTTGAGGTCGTCCTTGTAGGAGGTGTCCTTAGTCAGGAAGGCCTTGCGCTGGTCTGGCCCAAGACCGCAACCGTTGTCCTCGCAGGTGATCTCAAGGTCGTACTCCTCGCCCAGCAAGTCCGCTTTCGTAGCTTTCACCTGGAGCGTCACGTCCAGGGCGACCGCATCGGCCTCATCCCTCTTTCGGATCAGGAACGCGTCGATCGAGTTCGCCAGCAGCTCGTCCACGACCACCAGTGGGTTCTTACTGATGCGAGTGTTCTTCAGGCTACCGCGGATATCGAGCGTCACTGCCAGTCCTCAATCATCTAACAATTTGTTTTTCCCACTTATCCTAGCGTGTTCCCTCCAAGTCAATTTTCGCGTGCTTGAGCCCTTGGGGCCCGGTGAGGAACCACTCTGGGCTGATCGCATCGCAGGAACATTATTTTGCGCCGTACTGTGTCTATACTGTTCGCGGACAATCGACCTGATTGCCGCCAGCCGATAAGTCCATGTTTTCGCTGAGAAATTTTGGAGGCGAGTACCGGAATCGAACCGGTGTACACGGATTTGCAATCCGCTGCGTCACCACTCCGCCAACTCGCCATCCGTGGTGTAAGGCGTGATTAATCACATGCACTGCGCTGGCGCAAGAGGCGTTTTGCCTTTGCCCTGGCCGAATATTATTTTTCTTTCCGGTTGGGTAGAATCCCGCCGGGCCGGGGTTTGGTCAGGGTTCGACGTCCAAGGCTGCGGTGCGGATGGCCGCGGCGATCAGCTTGGGAACGCCCGGCAGCGCGCCGGTGACCGGCAGCACCGCGCCGCCGAACCGGGCCGCCTCCAGCGCTGCGGGAATGTCCTCTTTCACGTGGTCGCCGGCCTGGGCAAAGAACGGCAGGCAAAGGGCGCGGGCGGGCAGCTGCGCCGCCGCGGTTTCAATACGCGGGTCCTGTTCGACGTAGCCGGGGGTGACCGTGCAGCCGGGCAGCAGCGGGCGCAGTCTGGCGGCGAAGTCTTCGGCGGCCTCGGCCGCCTTGGGGCCGCGCGCGGAGCCGTGAGCGGCCAGCAGCAGGTGGAGCCCGTCCGTATTCCACCCCTGCGCCTGCGCCGCTTCATGAACAGCCTGGGCCGCCAGAGGCGGCAGGGCGGCATCCAGGCCGAAAGGCGCCGCGATGCGGCAGCTGATCCCGTTCAGGCGCGCTGGCAGCACCTTGGCGGTGAAATACCCCTGCGACATGAAGAACGGGTAGACGACAGCGCCATTTGCCGTCACCTCCTCCAGCCGCTCCGGCGTGGCGAGAGTGGCGGAGCGGATGTCCCAGCCCGGTAAAAACGCGGCAACTTCCGCCGCGAGGCTTGCCAGATCCGCTTCGGCGGGCCCGGGGGCGGAGGGCTGTCCGTGGGCGGTGATAACGGCGGTTTGCGGGCTTTGGGTCACAGCGTGCGTCCGGATTGTTGAGGGGGCTGCCGGGCAGCGGGATTATCCTGTCATTTGGGGAGCTTGGGGGGCGTTCCGCAAGGGCCGCAGAGAATTTTCCGACCGCCCCGGGAGAAAGCAATTCAAGGTGGTTGACCTTCTCCGGCGCTTCCCATAAATCAGCAGATGTCCTGAGCGGGTATGGTGAAATGGTATCATAAGAGCCTTCCAAGCTTAAGGTGCGGGTTCGATTCCCGCTACCCGCTCCAGACCTTCCCCGCACTGCCTGCCCAAGCGCCGCGCTGATACCAAGCCTTTGCTGATACAGTGTGACGCGGGCCGTTGCCATTCTCATACACAGTTTGAAACTGCTCTGCGCTTGACGTGCGGAGCCTGCGGGGCCATGAACCTTGGCAAATGCGCGGGTTCCAGGCCCGCAAGACCAAAAGTGCAGAAGGATCCGGAATGGCGCGGAGACAAGCGGCCCCGAACGCGGAACAGGAGCGGGAAAAGTCCCGGAAAATTGGCGTGCTCTCGGCCCTGTGGCCGTTCATGCGGCCCTACCGGGGGCTGATGTTTGCAGCCACCTGCGCGCTGGTGCTGACGGCGGCGCTGTCGCTGACGCTGCCGCTGGCGGTGCGCCGGGTGGTGGACAATTTCCGGATCTCCGACTCCGAGCTGCTGAACCTCTATTTCAGCGCTGCGCTGGTCATCGCCGCGCTGCTGGCCGTGGGCACCGGCGTGCGCTACGCGCTGGTGACCCGGTTGGGCGAACGCGTGGTGGCCGATATCCGCAAGGCGGTGTTTGACCGGGTGATCGGCATGAGCCCGGAGTTCTACGAACGCATCATGACCGGAGAAGTGCTGAGCCGGATCACCACGGACACCACGCTGATTCAGTCGGTGCTGGGCTCGTCGGTGTCGATCGCGCTGCGCAACCTGCTGATTTTCCTGGGCGGCATGGTGCTGATGCTGCTGACCTCGGCCAAGCTGACCGCGATGGTGCTGCTGATCGTGCCGGCGGTGATCGTGCCGATCCTGTTCCTGGGCCGCCGTCTGCGTGCGATCAGCAAGGAGAACCAGGACTGGATCGCGGCGTCGTCCGGAAACGCGGGCGAGGCGCTGGGGGCGGTGCAGACGGTGCAGGCTTTTACCCATGAAAACGCCAGCCGCCTGAAGTTCGGCGAGATGACCGAAACCGCCTTTGACGTCTCACGCCGCCGCATCCGGACGCGGGCCTATCTGACGGTGATCGTGATCTTCCTGGTGTTTTCCGGCATTGTCGGCGTTTTGTGGATGGGGGCCAACGACGTGCGCGCCGGCGTGATGACCGAGGGCACGCTGATCCAGTTCGTGATCTACGCGGTTCTGGTTGCTGGCTCGGTGGCGGCGCTGTCGGAGATCTGGAGCGAGCTGCAGCGGGCCGCCGGGGCAACCGAGCGGCTGGTGGAATTGCTGAACGCCGAGGACACCGTGGTGGATCCGGCGGCCGCGCAGGTGCTGCCTGCGCCGGTCAGGGGGGAGATCGCATTTGAGAATGTCTCCTTCCGCTATCCGTCGCGGCCGGACGTCTCAGCGCTGGAGGATGTGTCGCTGACGGTGCGGCCCGGTGAGACTGTGGCCTTTGTCGGCCCGTCGGGTGCAGGGAAGACCACCATCATTCAGCTGCTGCAGCGCTTTTATGATCCCAACCAGGGCGCGGTGAAGCTGGACGGTGTGGCGCTGAAACACCTGCAGCGGGATGAGTTCCGCCGCCATATCGCGCTGGTGCCGCAGGACCCGGTGATCTTTGCCGCCTCGGCCCGCGAGAACATCCGGTTTGGCCGCCCCGGCGCCTCCGATGCGGATGTGGAAGCCGCTGCCAAGGCTGCCGCGGCGCATGAGTTCATTTCCACGCTGCCGGACGGCTATGACAGTTTTGTCGGCGAAAGGGGCGTGATGCTGTCGGGCGGGCAGAAGCAGCGGATCGCCATTGCACGCGCCATCCTGCGGGACGCGCCGGTGCTGCTCTTGGACGAGGCGACCTCGGCGCTGGATGCAGAAAGCGAACGGCTGGTGCAGGCCGCGGTGGATGAGCTGAGCCAGGGCCGCACCACGCTGATCGTGGCGCACCGTCTGGCCACCGTGAAGAAGGCGGACCGCATCGTGGTGATGGACCAGGGCCGCATCGTCGCCACCGGCAGCCATGATGAGCTGGTGGCGCAGGGCGGCCTTTATGCGCGCCTTGCCAAGCTGCAGTTCACCGAGGGTTTGGCCGCGGAGTAACCGCTGCCATTTGCATGATTCCAGGCGCCCCGGACCTTGTCCGGGGCGTTTTTTGCGGCAGAAGGCCGGTTCCCGGTGGAATTGGCGTCACGTCATGCCGCAACCTGCCTTGACGTGACCCCGTGCCGGAGCTTGCGCAAATGCGTGTTTCCAATAGTCTGTGGCGAACGAGAACACACCCCGAGACACCGGGGGTACGGGGAGGAGACGAATGGGTTTTAGCGGGATTACGGACCGTAACGCGCTGCAGAATGAAATGCCGTACGAGGCGCGGGATTTGCCAGCCACGCTGTATGGGCTGCTGTCGCGCACGGCGGACAAGTATCCGGACAGCAATGCGGTCAGCTATCAGATCTTTTCTGGCCCCAAGGACAAGGCGGAAACCCTGACCTGGCGCACGCTGAAGGAGCAGGTGAGCCAGGCAGCCAACATGTTCCGCGCGCTGGGTATCGGTGAAAAGGACGTGGTGGCCTATGTGCTGCCCAACTGCAACGAGACGCTGGTGACCATGCTGGGCGGCGCGGTGGCGGGGATTGTGAACCCGATCAACCCGCTTCTGGAGCCGGAGCAGATCGCCTCGATCCTGCGCGAGACAAAGGCCAAGGTGGTTGTAACCCTGCGGCCTTTCCCCAAGACCGACGTGGCGCAGAAAGTGGCCGAGGCAGTGCGCCACGCGCCGGGGGTGAACACGGTGCTGGAGGTGGATCTGAACCGCTATCTGACGCCGCCGAAATCCTGGATCGTCCCGCTGGTACGGCCCAAGCTGGATAACCAGGCTAAGGCCGCGCATGCCGATTACATGAGCTTTGCCAAGGAGATGGCGAAACACCCCAAGACGCTGGCCTTTGCGGACAGCACCGGCGACCGGGTGGCCTGCTATTTCCACACCGGCGGAACCACGGGCATGCCCAAGGTGGCGCAGCACAAGTATTCGGGCCTGGTCTATAACGGCTGGCTGGGCAGCACCCTGCTGTTCACCGAGGAAGACAACATCATCTGCCCGCTGCCGCTGTTCCATGTCTTTGCTGTGCATGTGATCATGATGGCGGCGGTGGCCTCTGGCGCGCATGTGGTGTTCCCGACGCCGCAGGGCTACCGCGGCGAGGGGGTGTTCGACAATTTCTGGAAGCTGATCGAGCGCTGGAAGATCACCTTTGTCATCACCGTGCCCACCGCGGTGTCGGCGCTGATGCAGCGGCCGGTGGATGCGGATATCTCGACCGTGAAGACGGCGTTTTCCGGCTCCGCCCCGATGCCGATGGAGCTGTTCAAGCGGTTCGAAAGCGCCTCCGGCGTCACCATAGTCGAGGGCTATGGCCTGACCGAGGCCACCTGCCTGGTGTCCTGCAACCCGCCCGGCGGCGAGAAGAAGGTCGGCTCTGTCGGCATTCCGTTCCCTTATACGGACGTGCGGATCGTCAAACAGACCAACGGCGGCCCGCTGGAATGCGGGGTGGACGAGGTGGGCGAAATCTGCGTGTCCAACCCCGGGGTTTTTGCCGGCAGCACCTATACCGAAGCCGACAAGAACGTGGATCTCTACTATCAGGAGAAATTCCTGCGCACCGGCGATCTGGGCCGCATCGACGAGGATGGCTACCTGTGGATCACCGGCCGCGCCAAGGATCTGATCATCCGCGGAGGCCACAACATCGACCCGGCTGAGATCGAGGAGGCGCTTCTGGGGCATTCCGCGGTGGCCTTTGCCGGCGCGATCGGCCAGCCGGACGCCCATTCCGGAGAGTTGCCCTGCGCCTTTGTCGAACTGGTCGATGGCGCTTCGGTCAGCGAGAAGGAGCTGCTGGAATACTGCAAGATCCACGTGCATGAGCGCGCGGCGATCCCCAAGCATCTGACGGTGCTGGATGAGCTGCCGAAAACTGCGGTGGGCAAGGTGTTCAAGCCTGATCTGCGCAAACTGGCGATCACCCGTGTCTACAACGGGGCGCTGGAACAGGCTGGAATCGCTGCGCGGGTTGTCAGCGTGATTGATGACAAGAAGCGGGGGCTGGTGGCGCAGGTCGCCGCCAACGGCAGCTCGGAGGCGGATATCAACGGTGTTCTGAACAGCTTCACCCGGCCGTGGGAGCCTGCCGCGGCAGCGTGACCGCTGTCATCCGATGCAACATCAAAGGGCGCCCTGCGGGGCGCTTTTCCATTCAGGCATTCCATTTGCGGGAATCTCTGCCTAGGCTCGGGAAAACGCGGCGTGCAGGGAGGCTCGCAGATGGACTATGAACGGCTGATCGACGAGGAGACCTGGGATTTCATCCAGAAGACCGGCGAGCTCTATCCCGATGACGCCACGGACATGTCCATAGACGAGCAGCGCCGCATCTATGACTGCATGGCCCGGGAGTTCCGGGCGCCGCGCCCGGACTTCGTCACCTTCAAGGACGCCCGGGCCGGCGGGGTGCCCGTGCGGATCTATACAGCGGGCGATCCCACCCGCACGGTGCTGTTCTGCCACGGCGGCGGTTTTGTCGTGGGGGGGCTGGACAGCCACGACGACATCTGCGCCGAGCTCTGTGCCCAGACCGGCTACAGGGTGGTGGCGGTGGATTACCGGCTGGCCCCGGAGCACAAGCACCCCGCCGCATTCGAAGATGCCTGGACGGTGCTGAACTGGGTCGAAAAGACCTATGGCAAGGGGATTGTGCTGGCGGGCGACAGCGCCGGGGCGAACATCTGCGCTGCGGTGGCGCACCACGCCCGGGGCCGGACCGATGCGCTGCTGGGTCAGGTGCTGATCTACGGCGTCTTTGGCGGTGATACGGACCAGGGCTCCTACATCGAACACGCCCAGGCGCCGATGCTGACCCGCGAGGATGTGCTGTATTACATGAACATCCGCACGGACCGCGCAGCGCCCAAGAGCGATCCGCTGTTTGCACCGCTTCAGGACAGCGATTTTTCCGGCCTGCCGCCGACGGTTCTGGTGACAGCCGATTGCGATCCGGTCCGCGACGACTCGCGCGATTACCGGGACCGCATCCTCGGTGACGGCGGCAAGGCGCATTGGATCAACGAGCCGGGTCTGATCCACGGCTATCTGCGCGCCCGCCACAGCGTCAGCCGCGCCCGTGACAGCTTTGAGCGGATCTCGGTTGCCATCGAAGCGCTGGGGCAGGGCATCTGGGCCTATGACGATTAGGAACGCCTAGCCGGCAAAATCCCGGCACCGCTCCTCGTACTGCGACGTATCCAGCCAGCCGCCGCTGATCACCTGCCAGTCCGGGCCGGAGGTGGTGACATAGGTCCAGCTGCCCACCGGGATATGGGAAAACTTGACGTAGTCGCCGGGATTGATCCGCCCGACCAGCGGGGCATCCGGCCGGTGCCCGGCCCGCAGGCCCATCGCCGGCCCCAGCCAGCCCAGGCAGGCGCCTTCGAACTCGTCATGCACCGGCAGGTCCCACAGCTGGTAGCGCAGATGGAGGTCTTGCAGGTTCAGGTAGGTCTGCTTGTTGTTCACCCGGCAGCCGATGCGGGCCTCCATCTGCTTGACCTGTGCCACCAGCCTTTCGTCCTGCGGCGGCAGCGAAACGGATTTGCCAAGGCAGCCCCGGTTGTCAAAGACGGCCTGGCCCAGCGGCGAGCCGAAGCAGTAGCCGGCCCGGTCGATCACCGCGTTCCGGGTGAACCAAAGGTCGTGGCAGGTGTCGCCGGCCAGAACCGGCGCGGCAAACAGGCAGAAGGCGGCAGCAAGGGATTTCATGGCAGTCCTTTCCGGCAACTGAAAACGGCGGCTGAGGGCCATAATAGCACACGGGCCGCCGTAATCGCGTTACCTCAGGAACGGCTCTGCCTTCATGGTTTCGGCAATGGGCGCGCCCAGCCGCTTAAGAATGGTCGGGGCCAGCTGGCGCTGGTCGATGACGTCACTGTGGTCGGGGCCGTCGGCCTCGCCAAAGTAATAGAGCGCGGTTTCCTGCTGCAGCGGGCTGCGGCCGCCGTGATGGCCGCGCTCGTCCTGGCCGTGGTCGGCGGTGACGATCACCTCATAGCCCAGATCGCGCCAGCGGGTGATGAAGGGTGCCAGCATCTCATCCATCACGAAACAGGCGTGGTCCATCTCCTGGCAGTCGTGGAAATAGCGGTGGCCCATGCTGTCCAGCGTGCAGGTGTGCAGCATCCCGTAGTCGAGGCCGAAGCGCAGGCAGAGATTGGTCAGCGTGCCAAACAGGTCAACATCTGACGGGGTCATCTGATTGTCCTTGCCGTAACCGGTCATGGTGTGGAACCGGCCGTGGCTGATGGTCTTGCTCTCCGGTTCGTCATATTCGATGTCGCGCACGCAGTCGAACGGGTGGCGGTTGAAGAAGGACGACCAGAAGCTGTGCGCCACGGCCCCGGTGACGCCGCCTGCCGCGCGGACCTGGCTGAACACGTCCTTCTCCTTCAGCCGGAACACGTTGGCGTTGCCGGTGCAGCCGTGAACGGCGGGGGCCACGCCGGTGTGGATCGAGGCATAGCAGCTGGCGGAAATCGACGGCAGCACGCTGCGCAGCTTCCACACGCGGGCGTCGCCGCTGTCCACCCAGCCTTCCAGGTTGCCGAACAGGCGGCGGAAGTTGCGCCAGGGCACGCCGTCCAGAATGATGAGCAGAAGTTTTGTGTCCATGGCCCGAATCCCTCTTTGCCTTGCAGTGGCTTCGGTGCCCCATTTTGATGTCAGTTTCCTGAAGCGCCATTCAAAAAGCGAAGGGATGGTCTGAAACCGGCACCATGTTGGGGGAGGGCAGGCCTGCCGCGGCTCAGAACGCGGTGGCCAGCAGGCTGGCGCCGGCAAGCATCAGCAGGAGGCCAGCGGCCGGAGCGAACAGCCGGGCGCGCGCCAGGTGCTTTTCGGCCAGCACGTAGAGCGCAATACCGGCGATCCAGTACAGGTTCATGACCCCGCCCGCAAAAAGCAGCAGCATCAGCGCCCAGCAGCAGCCCAGGCAGTATGCGCCATGGTGGGCGCCCATCAGTACAGCACCAGCCATGCCTGTGCGGTGGTGCGCGGTCAGAAATTGAACCGGCGTCCGGCAGTGGGAGAGGCAGGCGTGCTTCCAGGGGGTAAACTGATAGGCGCCCGCCGCCAGCAGCAGCGCCCCCGCAAGGGCACGGCTGCTGAGCGACATCATAGGCCCGTTTGACAGGCCAGCGGTTTCCAGCCCCCACTGCACAGCGGTGGCGGCGAGTGAAAAGACTGCCCAGGCCAGCAGGTAGCCGCTCAGGAACAAAAGGCTGAGCAGCGGTGCCCGTGCGGGGCTTGAGCCGGCTTTCTTGAGGGCGGTGAACAGCAGCAGGACAGGGGCCGCGCTGGGGGTCATCATGGCGATCATCATCAGCCACCACATCAGAAAGATCAGACCGGCATAGCCCGCCGTCCAGGCGGTGCCGGGTCCCATCTGCATCGGTTCGCCGATGGGGCCGGCCATCCGGGTCATTTCGACCGCGGTCATTTCCATGCCCGCGCCAAGCACCGTATAGGCCGCGCTGAGCGCAACAACGATGGCCGCGGCGCCCAGCACCACGGCTTCGCCACGGCGCGCCAGCCATTCCGCGGGCCCCGTGCTGTGCTGGGCTCGCGGCGTGGCGTTCTCAGGCCGCGCGCTCAACGCCTCTGCCGGTCAGGTGCAACTCGGCGATATGGGCGTGGGTTCCGCTGTTCTTTTCCAGGCTGATGGCTGCATTGCGGGTTTGGGTGGTGCCGCATGCCATGGTGGCCTTGGAAAACTCAAACCCGTTCGGCAGCGTGATGCTGATGAAATGCGGATCACCGGAGACAATGTTCGGGATCGGCTGCACCTTGGTTTCTGCATAGCTGCCCACTGTTGCGGTGCCGGTGCCGCTCTCCGCGTCATAGTCCAGTGAGATTTTCGCGCTCAGCGTCTCGTGCCGGGTCGGGCTCATCAGGCTGAACACCGAGAACATGGTGGCAAATTCGTCCGTGTCTTTGCCTGTCATGATCGCTTCCAGCGCTGCGCGCTGCTCGTCCGTTGCGCGTTCGTCGATAATCATCTGCATCTGGCCGTTGCCCTCGTGCACCGGACCCGGCCATTTATAGAGAACCGCAGCATACAGGCCGTCCAGCTTGACGCTGCCGTAATGCCCCTTGTCGATGCGGTAGGTCAGCAAAGCCTCGCAAGTGCCGTCCGTGGGCAGTTGGGAAAACTGGCAGGGGCACCCGGGATTGCAGTTGCAGTTGCCGATTTCCTGTCCGTGAATGGCCCAATCCGTCATGACATTCCCTCCTGTTCTGCGTGAAAAGCAAAACTGCCCGGAGGTTTCGGGGCCGGCCTGCAGGAAATCAGCTGCGCTCGGTCATGATTTTCTTGCTTGCGGCTGGTATCGCCGCACTCTCCCAGTGGCGACAAAGTACCACAAAACAGAAACGCCGGAAAAAAGAAAAAGCCCCCGCCCGCAGCGGGGCAGGGGCTTTGCATCCAGCGGTGGAATCAGTTGCCGGCGCTTTCCATCTTGCGGTGGGCGATCACCTCTTCCAGCCAGCCGAGCTTCATTTCCGGAACGGAGCTGAGCAGCAGATCGGTGTAATCGTCAAACGGCGGGCTCAGCACCTTGGACTTGCTGCCGTAGCGCTGCACCTTGCCCTGATACATCACCGCGATGTTGTCGGAGATGGCCCGCACAGTCGCCAGATCGTGGGTGATGAACAGATAGGCGACATCCTCGATCTTCTGCAGCTCCAGCAGCAGCTTCAGGATGCCGTCCGCCACCAAGGGGTCCAGCGCCGAGGTGACCTCGTCGCAGATGATCATCTTGGGCTTGGCCGCCAGCGAGCGGGCGATGCAGACACGCTGCTTCTGGCCGCCGGACAGCTCTGCCGGATAGCGGTCCATGAACTTCTCGCCCAGCTCAATCTCGTCCAGCAGCTCGATGATCCGCTTGCGCTTCTCCTTGCCCCGCATGCCGAAGTAAAACTCCAGCGGGCGGCCGATGATGGTGCCGACGGTCTGGCGCGGGTTCATCGCGACGTCCGCCATCTGGTAGATCATCTGCAGCTCGCGCAGGTCTTCGCGGCTGCGGCCCTTGAGGTCGGGCGAGAGGGTGCGGCCGGCAAATTCGATCTCACCCTCGCGCGGCGGCAGAAGGCCGGTGATCACGCGGGCGAGGGTGGACTTTCCGGAGCCGGACTCGCCCACCACCGCCAGGGTCTGGCCGGGGTACAGATCGACGTTCACATTGTGCAGCACGTCGAACTGGGTGCCCTTGTAGCGCGCGGTGATGTTGCGCACGCTCAGCACCGGCTCCGCGGTGGGGGCCTTTTCCTCATGCTCGATGGAGCGCACCGAGACCAGCGCCTGGGTGTACTCCTCCTGCGGGTTGTTGATGATCTGGTCGACAGGGCCGTATTCGACCGTGTTGCCCATCTTCAGCACCATGATGTCGTCGCTGACCTGCGCCACGACTGCCAGATCGTGGGTGATGTAGAGCGCGGCAACGCCAGTGTCGCGGATCGCTTCCTTGATCGCCATCAGCACGTCGATCTGGGTGGTCACGTCGAGCGCGGTTGTCGGCTCGTCGAACACCACCAGATCCGGCTCCGGGCACAGTGCCAGCGCGGTCATGCAGCGCTGCAGCTGGCCGCCCGACACCTGGTGGGGGTAGCGCTCGCCGATGTTCTCCGGATCCGGCAGGCCCAGCTTGGCAAACAGGGTCCGTGCCCGCGCCTCGGCCTCCTTGCGGGAGAACTTCTTCTGCTCCACCGCGGCCTCGACCACCTGCTCCATGATTTTCTTGGCCGGGTTGAAGGAGGCTGCCGCGGATTGCGACACATAGGTGACCTCGCCGCCGCGCAGCTTGCGGATGTCGCCAAGCTTGGACTTGAGGACGTCGCGGCCGTTGACCCAGACTTCGCCGCCGGTGATCTTCACACCGCCGCGGCCATAGGCCATGGAGGCCAGGCCGATGGTCGATTTGCCGGCACCGGATTCCCCGATCAGCCCCAGCACCTTGCCGGGCGCGAGGTCAAAGCTGACCCCGTGCACGATCTCGATATCACGGGGCTTTTCGCCCGGCGGATAGATGGTCGCGCCGATTTTCAGGTCGCGGACTTTCAACAGGGTATCGCTCATCCGCGGCCTCCTTTCAGCGATGTGGTCCGGTTCAGCACCCAGTCAGCCACCAGATTGACCGAGATCGCCAGGGTGGCGATGGCAAAGGCCGGGATCAGGGCCGCAGGAATGCCGTAGACAATGCCGTCCTTGTTTTCCTTCACGATGCCGCCCCAGTCGGCTGCCGGCGGCTGCACACCCAGGCCCAGGAAGGACAGGGTGGAGACGAACAGCACCGCAAAGATGAACCGCAGCCCCATCTCGGCCACCAGCGGCGACAGCGCGTTGGGCAGGATTTCACGGAAGATGATCCAGGAGGTCTTCTCGCCGCGCAGGCGCGCGGCCTCGACGTAGTCCATCACCTCGATATCGACCGCAACCGCCCGCGCCAGCCGGTAGACCCGGGTCGAGTCCAGCAGACCCATCACCACGATCAGGATCGGGATGGTCACCGGCATGACCGATAGCACGACGAGGGCAAAGATCAGCGTCGGGATCGACATGATCAGGTCGACAAACCGCGACATCGCCTGATCCAGCCAGCCGCCGGCCTCGGCGGCGATGAAGCCCAGAATGGATCCGGTCGTAAAAGACAGCAAGGTTGCAGCGGTGGCGATGAAGATCGTGGTTTGGCCGCCGTAGATCATCCGGGTCAGCAGATCCCGGCCGATGTTGTCGGTGCCCAGGAGAAAGTCGGAACTGGCGGGTTCCCAGACGTCGCCAACCACTTCACCCACCCCATAGGGGGCCAGCAGCGGCGCAAAGATCGCGCCGAGAAAGTACAGGGCCGTGAAGAACAGCCCGATGAGTGCGGAAATGGGGATATTCTTCATTTCGGGTGCCTCAGGCGCGGGTTGCTCAGAATGGCGACGATGTCAGCGATCATGTTCAAACCGATATAGACAGCGGCAAAGATCAGGCCGCAGGCCTGCACCACAGGCACGTCCCGCTTGGACACATGGTCAACCAGATACTGGCCCATGCCGGGGTAGACGAACACCACCTCGATCACCACAACGCCGACCACCAGATAGGCGAGGTTCAGCATCACCACGTTGACGATCGGGGCAATGGCGTTCGGGAAAGCATGGCGGTAGATCACCTGAAAGGCGTTGAGGCCCTTCAGCTCGGCTGTTTCAATATAGGCCGACTGCATCACGTTCAGGATCGCGGCCCGCGTCATCCGCATCATATGCGCCAGCACAACCAGGGTGAGCACGGCGATGGGCAGGGCGATCGCGTTGAGCTTTTCGAACAGGTTCATGTTGTCGTTGATCATCGCCACCGACGGGAACCATCGCAGCTTCACTGCGACGAGATACATCAGCACATAGCCGATCAGAAATTCGGGGATGGAGATCGAGGCGAGGGTTACGCCGGAGATCAGCTTGTCGGGCCAGCGGTCCTTGAAGCGGACGGCGACCAGGCCCAGGAAGATGGCCAGCGGCACCGCCACCACGGCAGCCCAGAATGCGAGGAACAGCGTGTTCCAGAAGCGGCTGGCGAGGGCTTCGGAAATATCCTGGCCGCTGGTGAGCGCAGTTCCCAGGTCGCCTTGGATGGCACCGAACAGCCAGGCGAAATAGCGCTGCACGGGCGGATCGTTGACACCCAGCTCTGCCCGCAGGTTGGCGAGCGCTTCCGGGGTTGCCGACTGGCCCAGAATCGACTGGGCGACATCGCCGGGCAGCACCATCGTGCCGGCAAAGATCACCACTGAGATGAGCAAAAGAAGCAGGAGGCTCAGCGCGATGCGCTGAGCCAAAAGTTTTACAACCGGGGACATTTAGGCTTTGACCCACAGCTTGCTGGCCGCATAGCCGTTCATCAGAACCTGGCCCGGGATGCCCTCGACAAAGCCGTCGACCTTGTCGGTGGTTGCCTCGACGAAGTCGTTGAACATCGGGCAGATCAGGCCGCCTTCGTCGCGCAGGATGGTCGACATGTCGGCATACATCTGCGTCCGCTTGGCAACGTCCAGTTCGCCGCGTGCGGCCACCAGCATCTGGTCGAACTGCTCGTTGTTGAACCGGGTGTCGTTCCAGTCCGCGGTGGACAGGTAAGCGGTGGTGAACATCTGGTCCTGTGTCGGACGGCCGCCCCAGTAGCTGGTGCAGAACGGCTTGTTGTTCCAGACTTCCGACCAGTAGCCGTCGTTCGGCTCGCGCTTGACGTCCAGCTTGATGCCGGCGCCTGCCAGCGACTGCTGGAACAGCGCAGACGCGTCCGGCGCGCCCGGGAAGGAGTTGTCCGAGGTGCGCAGCAGGATCGAGCCGTCGTGGCCGGACTTCTTCAGGTGGTGCATCGCCTTGTCCGGGTCGAACTGGCGCTGTTCCAGCTCGGTGTACATCGGATAGGAGGCGTTGATCGGGGTGTCGTTGCCGACGGTGCCGTAGCCGTTCAGGATCTTGTCGACCATTTCCTGGCGGTTGATGCCGTATTTCAGCGCCAGGCGCACGTCGTTGTTGTCGAACGGCGCGGTGTTGCAATGCATGATGAACACGTAATGGCCGGCCGCGGAGGTCGAATGCACGGTGATGTTCGGCGCACGGTCCACCAGTTTCGCGGTGCGCGGCGGCACCCGGTCGATCACATCCACCTGGCCGGACTGCAGCGCCGCGACGCGGGCAGTGTCGTCGTTGATGACGATGATTTCCACGGTGTCCGCGTTGCCCAGATCGCCCCAGTAATTCGGGTTCTTCTCGGCCACGAAGCGCACGCCCATGTCGGAGGACTTCATGATGTAGGGGCCGGTGCCGATGGCGGCTGCCGGATCGTCCATGCCGCCGCCCGGCTGAATGATCAGGTGGTAGTCGGCCAGCAGATAGGGCAGGTCGGCGTTCGGGCTGTCCAGTTCGAAGACAACGCTGTCGCCGTCCGCGCGCACGTCCTTGATGCCGCGCATGATGCCCAGGGCGCCCGACTTGGTGTCTTCGCCGCTGTGGCGCTCCATCGTCTTGACCACATCTTCGGCGGTCACGTTCTGGCCGTTCGAATAGGTCACGCCGGAGCGCAGCTTGAAGGTCCAGGTCTTGGCGTCGGCCGAGGCTTCATAGCTTTCGGCCAGCTTGCCTTCGATGCCGCCGTCCTCTGCCAGCTCGACCAGCGTTTCCCCCCACAGGCGGGTGACCATCAGGCCAACGGTATTGGTGACCAGCGCCGGATCCAGGCTGTCGGTGGTGGACCCGCCCTGCAGGCCGAGACGGATAGTGCCGCCTTTCTGCGGGCCGGCCGCCTTGGCGGCGCTGGACAGCAGCAGGTTGGCGGATACAGCGGTAAAGCCCAGTGCGGCGGCCTTGCCCAGGAAGTCACGGCGCGAAAGTTTGCCCGCCACAGCCTGACTGGCCAGATACTGCATGTGTCTGTTCATTGAGTTCTCCCGATTGGTTGCGGTGCTCCAGGCACCTGTTTTTTGATTGATGGTTCAAGATTTGCGCATTTGCCGCAACCTAGCAAGCGTTATTCGCGGAGCGCTTGGTGAGGCGGCATACACGCCGGTGAGGCCCGTAGAAGGCAGGTCGCCTTTCTCAAGCAAGGTGCCGTTTTTGGCTGCCATGCCGGGTGTAAATCAAAAAAACATCTGGAATGCGACAAGAAATTTTTGTGCGCGAGAATGACGGATTTTTTATGAATTGGCCGGGATGGTGCCAAGTGTTGGCGGTAACTGGGGGAGAATCGATGCTTTCTGGCCTGAAAACGCCGCCTCCGGCGCCTGGATCAAGCGGCCGCCAGTGCGGTTCAGACGGGCCGGGCGGGGCAGGGCTGCGCGGGCCTGTCAGAGCTGTTCGGTGTCCATCCAGATGGTCACCGGGCCGTCGTTCAGCAGCCGCACTTTGATGTCGGCGCCAAACCGTCCCTTGGCTGTTTCCAAACCAAGCTGTGCCAGCCGGCCGGCGAAGTATTCATACAGCCGCTCGCCCTCAGCCGGGGCGGCGGCTGCTGAAAATCCGGGCCGGTTGCCGCGCCGGGTGTCTGCGGCCAGGGTGAACTGGCTGACCACCAGGGCGCTGCCGCCGGTGTCCAGCACCGAGCGGTTCATCTTGCCGTCCTCATCCTTGAAGATCCTGAGCTTGGAGATCTTCGCCGCCAGCTGATCCGCCTGCGCCTCGCTGTCGCCCTGCATGGCGCAGACCAGGATCAGCAGGCCGGGCCCGATCTCTCCCAGGGTCTCGCCATCCACCGTGACCGAGGCCTCGCTGACCCGCTGTATCAATGCCCGCATGTGTGCCCGTCCTTGTCCTGCCTCAGCCGCGCCAGTCCGCAAAGTCCTCCAGCGCCGCCCGGCTGGTGCGGAAGCTGTTGGCCGGGTGGTCCTCGTCACCATAGCCAAAGGAAATGGCGCAGAGGATGATCCGGTCGTCCGGTATCTCCAGCAGTTCATGCAGCAGCGGCGCAAAGGAGGCAACCGCCGCCTGCGGGATGCTGGCAACCCCAGCCGCCCGGGCAGCCAGGGTGAAGGCGGCAACAAAGCCGCCGCAATCCATCGCGCCGTAGGACCCCAGCTCTGCCGGGGAGGAGAGGATTGCGCAATGCGGAGCGCCGAACAGCCGGTAATTCTCCATCATCTGCCGCGCCGACCCGGCCCGGTCGCCTTTCTGCACGCCGACCGCCTCATAAAGCGCCCAGCCGCAGTCCCGCCGCCGCTGCTGGTACTCAGCCGAGTAGCCATCGGGAAAGGGCAGGTCCGGGCTGTGGCCGCCGCCCTCCGCCGCCTTCAGAAGGGCGGCCCGCAGGCGATCTGCTTCGGCACCGCTGCAGACCGTCACCTTCCAGGGCTGCGCGTTGCACCAGGACGGCACCTTTTGCGCGGTGCGCAGGATGTCTTCGATCACGGCGCGCGGCACCGGCTCCGGGCGGAAGGCCCGGCAGCTGTGGCGGGCGTCAAACAGGGTGTTCAGGCTTTGCAAATCCGGTGTCACGTCCAGTCCCTCCAGGCGGCTGACGGCCAGACTGGCGTCAGAATTTCTTTTGCGCAAGCGCCCCGCTTGCGCCGGATCAAAGCCGTGCCGCAGCGTCAGAGCTACTATGGGCCGTAACAGGAAAGGAGGCTGGACTATGGTGGAAAAAACCGAACATGGCGGTTTCTGGCCGTCGCTTTATGATCCGTTCCGAAGCTTCGGAACCCGTCTCGCCGATTGGCTCAATCCCGCGACTGAGGCCTCTTCGGGCAAGGAAGCCTACGATATTGCGATGGAGCTTCCGGGCGTTGCCTTGGGCGATGTTGAGCTGACCGTGGACAACGGCGTGCTGACGATCCGCGGCGAGAAGAAAACCCAGTCCGAGAAGACAGGCGACACCTGGTATTTCAGCGAACGCCAGTATGGTGCCTTCCGCCGCTCCTTCCGCCTGCCGGAAGATGCTGACGGTCAGGCGGCTTCTGCCAGAATGGAGGACGGTGTGCTGCATATTTCTGTGCCGAAAAAGGCGCTGGAGCAGCCAGAGACCGCCCGCAAGATCGAGATCAGTAAGGGCTGACAGAAGGCTGACAGGGAGCGGTCTTGGTTCCCGCCAGCAGCCGGGAACAGGCATTGGCCGGGTCAGGAAGGGGGAGGCAGCTCCCCCTTCCGCATGTTCAGGGGTTATTGCTGGCTGGCCAGCAGGGCGATGCCCGCAGCAATGGCGAGCGCCAGAATGACCGCAATGGCGATCTTCCACGCGGAATAGGGCCGCTCGCCCTGCACCCGGCCTGATTGCCCGTTGACCACAAAACGGTAGGTCTTGCCGCGGTACTTGTAGGCTGCCAGCCAGACCGGCAGCAGGATGTGTTTGAAGGTCACACCGGACATCTGCGTGTCGATGCTGCTGATGCGCTGCCGGTCGCCGCCGATGTCAAACCGCACATCGCGCTCGATGACGCGCTCCATTTTCTGTCCTGCCTCCGCAAAGCCAGCCTCCAGCTCCACCGCATAGGCTTCGGCCCGGAAGCCGGCCAGATACTGCGGCTGATAGGGTTCAAGCTGTGACAGGTCCCAGGGCTCCAGCGCCTCGGTATAGCGTTTCGGCAGGCTTTTGGAAGCCAGCACCAGCACATCGTCAAAGAACCGTTGCACCCGGCCGGAGGCGGGCCGCCAGCGCACCTTGGCCACCTGCCGGGTCTGCATCTTGCCGTCCCGCTGGAAGGTTTCGGTGACATAGTAAACGGTGCCGCGCTGACCGGTATAGGAACTGCGGGTCTGGGCGTCATAAGTCCAATAGGGCACATAGATCCCCTGCATCCGCCGCCCCTTGCGGGCATAGTCCTTGAGCCCGCCGGGTGCGAACCACAGCTGCCCCAGCCAATCGGTCATCGCCTTGTGCGCGACGCGCTCCGTGACCGCAAAGGGCAGCACGCCCTTCGGCTTGATGTGGCGGTTTTCGCCGGTGCCGGTCACGACCGGTGTGGCGCAGAAGGGGCATTCCTTGGCGTGGGTGTCCGGGTCGAACTCGACCTGGGCTGCGCAGTTCGGGCAGACGGAGACGCGGGTGACTTCGATTTCTGCCTCCGGCAGCTGCTCGGCCACGGCAGTGCGGAAGTCCAGCTCCCGCAGGGCGGAGCCCTTCCACGGCCCGCTGCGCACCTCTTCGCGGTGGCCGCAGTGATCGCAGATCAGCGCGCCTGCGTTCGGGTCGAAACGGTAATCGGAACCGCAATTGGGGCAGGGGAAGCGGTGGCTGTCCTCCTGGGCAGAGGGCGCGCTGGCGGCTGGCGGCGGCGGGGGCATCGTCACGGGGAGGGAAACCTGCGGTGATAATTCAACAGAAGGAATGAGCGCGGCGGGATCGCGGTCCGGACACCGCCGCAGCCAAGGCTCAGCCGGCTGGCGGGGCCGGCGGGGGCGGGGGCGGCGGCGGCAGGATGGTGAACAGCTGCGCCAGTTCCATCACATCGCCCGCCCGTTTCCAGCCGTCCTGGCCCGGCGTCCAGACGTGGGTGTCCCGCGTCAGGCTGCCGTCCTGCGCCATCCGCCCCATCCGAGCCTTGGAAAACGGCCCGGAGGTCTGACCGTCCGCCGCGATGTGCCAGACATGCTCCACCGGCGGCGGGGGCGGTGCCGCGGGCGCAGCCGCTTGCGGCGCAGCGGGTGCGGGCCGTGCGCCCCATGGCCCGGCCGGCTGACCCGCTGCCTGAGAGGGGGCGCCTCCCTGTAGGGCCTGGCCCATCTGCTGGGCCATCGCCATTCCCATGCCCATCCCCATGCCTGCGCCCATGCCGCTGTTCGGGGTTCTGGCCGCGGCGGTCATCGCCTCGGCGGCGGAAAACTGGGTGTAACGGCCCAGATCGCCCAGCACGCCCATCTGGGTGCGCTTGTCCAGCGCTTCCTCCACCGCGGGCGGCAGCGAGATGTTCTCGATGTAGAGCTCCGGCATCATCAGCCCGTACTCCGCCAGGGTGCCGGAAATTTCCGCCGCCACCAGCTTGCCCAGATCGGCAGTGTTGGCGGCCATGTCCAACACCGGAATGCCGGAGCCGGCAATCACGCGGGAGAACTCCTGCACGATGATGTTGCGGATCTGATAGGAGATCTCGTCCATGGTGAACTCGCCATCGGTGCCGACGATCTCCGACAGGAAGCGCGCCGGGTCGGCGACCTTGATCGTATAGGTGCCATAGGCGCGCAGCCGGACCGGGCCGAATTCCGGGTCGCGGCAGATGATCGGGTTCTTGGTGCCCCATTTCAGGTCGCTGAACCGGGTGGTGTCGACAAAGTAGATTTCCGACTTGAACGGGGACTGGAAGCCGTGGTCCCAATGCTGCAGCGTGGTCATCACGGGCATGTTGTTGGTCTCCAGCAGGTAGAGACCGGGTGTGAACACATCCGCCAGCTGGCCCTCATGCACGAACACCGCCGCCTGGCCCTCGCGCACCGTCAGCTTGGCGCCGTATTTGATCGCATGGCCTTCACGCTCGAACCGCCAGACCATGGTGTCATGGGTGTCATCTACCCAGTGAATGACATCGATGAATTCGCCTTTGAGAAAATCGAAAATACCCATGTTTCAGGTCCTCTTCCTTTGGCGGCCTACAGTTCCTGGCCCATCGCCTCGCGGGCGAGAATGCGGATGATGGGGCGGGCCTCCTCGGCGCTCATCCCAGTTGTCAGTCTTGGATCATACAGCATCTGCAGCAGTTTTTCGTCAAAGCTGGTCAGCAGCGCAAATTCGTCATCGTCGTTGAAGATCGAGGGCCGCGCCCGCGGGCTGTCGTTCCTCAGGCCCAACCCTTGCGCCACTTCCTCATGCACGCAGCTTCTGCGCACCAGGTCCGGGTGCTCGGCCCGGATCAGCGCCACCCCGCGGGTGTAGGACAGCGGGTCGCTTTGCGGCCCGCCCGCCACCACAAGGCAGTAAAAGCTGCGCGGCGGCGCGGCCAGCAGCGACAGGTCCCTGGCGCTGATCGAAGGCAGCAGCTCGCGCACCCGCTCGGCGACAAAGGCGCTGTCGTCGAGGCTGGCAAAGATCACGTGGAAGTTGCCGCGCGCGGCCACGGTGGCGACCGGATGGCCGGTGATCCGGGCCAGCCGGGCGGCATAGGCGCTGAGGGTCTCGCGGTCCTCTGCGCGCCGGGCGGCCGGCACCGAAGGGCCGAACTCCGCCGCGATCCGCACCGGGCCTGCCCAGCGGCCCAAGCCGCCGGAAATGCCGGAGCCGCCGTATTCGTCGTAAAACGCCAGCGCCTCGAAGCTCTCCGCCAGATCCTCGGCGTCATAGGGCGTGTCCGGGCCGCCGCCATCGGTGCGCAGCAGGCCGCGGGTCAGCAGGTCGCGCTGCAGGGCGTTGTAGTAATAGGCCAGCTGCGCGCTGTCGGCGGAGGGTTTGTAAACCGCAGGCTGCGGCACCGCCGGGCGGGGCTGCGGCACAAGCGATTCCGGCTGGGAAGCTGGCAGGCATGCCGCCAGGGCTGCCAGGCCGGCCAGCGCCGCGCCGCCTTTCCAAACCGCCTTATATGCCTGCAGGCCTGCCACCGCCTTCAGTTCGGCACCGCGGTGCCGGCCGTGTCGCCGGTCCCGTCGCGGCGGGCCTTCGCCGCGGCAAGCGTGTCGCGCAGCTCGGCCTCCATCTTCACCAGCTCGGCCTCGGCGGCGGCGCGCTTGGCCTTGCCCTCATCGGCAATCCGCAGGCTGTCCTGAATGGTGCCGATCAGATCCGCATTGGCCTGTTTCACCGCTTCGATGTCAAAGACGCCGCGCTCCATCTCCTGGCGGATCATCTCGTTCGACTGCCGCAGGTTGGCGGCGTTGGAAGTCAGCAGCTCATTGGTCAGGTCATTGGCATCGCGCACCGCGGCGGCCGCCTGGGCCGAGCGCTGGATGGTCAGCGCCTGCGCCAGCTGGGTCTCCCACAGCGGCACGGTGTTGACCAGGGTGGAGTTGATCTTGGTCACCAGCGACTTGTCGTTCTCCTGCACCAGCCGGATCGAAGGCAGCGACTGCATGGTGACCTGGCGGGTCAGCTTCAGGTCATGCACCCGCCGCTCCAGATCGTCGCGCGCCGCGCGCAGGTCGCGCAGCTCCTGGGCCTTCATGACCTTATCGCCTTCTGCGGCGGCCTGCACCTCGGCCTCCTTGGCCGGGATATCCGCGCTGTCCAGCTGCGCCAGCTTGGCCTCGCCCGCCGCGATGTAAAGCGCCAGCTCGTCATAGAAGCCCAGCGTCTTTTCATACAGCAGGTCGAGCGACTTGATGTCCTTCAGCAGCCGGTGCTCGTGGCCCAGGAGATCATCCGTGATCCTGTCGATCTGCTCCTGCACGGTTTCATAGCGCGCGGTGAACTTGGCAAAGGGCGCGGCCCTGCCCAAAAGCCGCTCCCAGAAGGTCGGCTTGCGGCGGATGTCCAGCTCGGAAACGGAGAAGCCGCGGATGGTGGTCACGATATTGCGCAGGCTGTCGCCCGCAGGCCCCACATCCTTGTTGCGCACATCCGAGAGCATCGCCTGGCTGATCGTCTGCAGCTCCGCCTGCGCGGCAGAGCCGAAATGGATGATCGAATTGGTATCGGCCATGTCGATCCGGTCCATCCGCACCCGGATGGCTTCGCTGGTGGGGGCGTCGGCCTGCTCCAGCGGCTGCACTTCCGCCACGGGTTCCGGCAGTTCGATGGCGGTGACCTCTTGAACCAGGGCCTCGGCCTGGGCGGCCTTCTGTTGCACAGCTTCAGACATGAACGGCTTCCTCGCTAATCAGTTCCGGTCCAGATGGACCCCCTCGCGCTGCAAACGGTCGCGCAGCACATCAATCTCAATCGTCAGGTCCGTGCGGTCCTCCACCAGCATCTTGCGGGTGCGCGCGGCAAAGTTCTGTTCCAGATCATCCAGCAGCGCCAAATAGCCTTCGCGGGCCTGGGCGTCCTGGCTGCGGGCGTAAATATCGGCGAATTTCACCGTCGCGTCACGGGCGCCCTGCAGATAGACGGTCAGGTACTTTCGCGCCGCGGTCAGGTCACGGGGATCTTCCTCAACCGTGCGGAACAGCTCGCGCGCAACCGACTGGAACTGCTCCACCCGTGCCTCCACCGTGCGGTCGCGGGCGCGCAGAGCAGCGTCCTTCATGGCGGCAAGGTTTTGTTCGGCCTCATCCACCGCGCGCGCCACCCGGGACCGCTGGAAGGTGTCGGTGCCTTCCGCGCCCTTGTCGTGAAGCGGGTCGATGCCAAAGGCCGCAAGATGCAGGCCGGCCGCCGCCGTGCCATAGATCACGGCGCTCAGCAGGCCGGGTTCCCCTTTCCACGCCGCCAGCGCAGCGCCGGCGCCTGCCAGCAGCGCTGCCAGGATCTTGCGGGGCAGGGCGGGCCTGCGGGCCACCTTGCGGGCAGCATAGGCGGCTTCGGCCTTGAGCCCTTCGCGCAGCAGGAAGGCGCCGCCTGTCCACAGCCCCGCGCCGGCCAGCCCCAAGGCCAGCCCGGCCGCGCCGTCATTCAGCGACAGCAGGGCCAGGAGGGCAGGCGGCACAAACAGCACGTTGGCGCGCATCCCGACCGGATCCACCTGCGCGTTGCGGTAAGTCTGCTGCGGAGCGGAGCCGTGCGGCCCGGTTTTTTTGCCAGGGCTGTGTTTGCCGCCGTAGCGCTGTGCCATCCGCTCAGCCCCCCACGATCCAGCCAGTGCTGAGCCCGAACATCAGGATCAAAAGGGCGACATAAGCAATTTTTTGCACGCAAGCTCCCCCAGGAACGGCCAGCGAAGATTAACTGATTGGAAATCTAGGGGATAGCTGGCGCTGTTGCTAGGGGGAAGTCCGCGGGAAATGGCTCAGCGGCGGGGATTCTTGCCGGCGGGCCGTTTGCCGCCGCCGCGCTGATCCGGCCGGGTGCCGCGTGCGGGCGGAGCTTTGCCTGCGGTTCTGCCCGGGTTGCCCTGCTTGCCCGAAGGCTGCGCGGCCTGTTTCCCGACCCGTTTGCCTGCGGGCTTGCCCATCGGTTTGCCTGCAGGCTTGCCCATCGGTTTACCTGCAGGCTTGCCCATCGGTTTACCTGCGGGCTTGCCGCCGCGCGCGCGGGTCGGGCGGGCCGCCGGTATTTCCTCTTCCTCCGCCAGCCCCAGCTGGTCGCGCACCACGCGGGCGCGCAGTTCCTCAACCTCGCCCGGTTTCAGATTGCCCAGCTGGAACGGCCCGTAAGATACCCGCAGCAGCCGGTTCACGCTGAAGCCGATATCCTCCATCGCGCGGCGGATCTCGCGGTTCTTGCCTTCGCGCAGGCCGACGGTCAGCCAGGCGTTGGCGCCCTGCTGCCGGTCCAGCGACACGGTCATCGGCTGGAACCTCTCGCCCTCGATCACCAGGCCCTTGCGCAGGGGGGCAAAATCCTCGTCCTTGGGGCGGCCGTTGATCCGTACCCTGTAGCGGCGCAGCCAGCCGGTGGCAGGCAGCTCCAGCTTGCGCTTGATGCCGCCGTCATTGGTCAGCAGCAGCAGCCCTTCGGAGTTGAGGTCAAGGCGGCCGACCGTCATCACCCGCGGCATGTCTTCCGGCAGCTCGTCAAAGATTGTCGTGCGGCCCTTCTCGTCGCTGTTCGATGTCACCAGCCCGATGGGCTTGTAATACAGCCACATCCGCGGCGCCTCCGCCTCCGGCAGGGGCTGGCCATCAATGCTGATGCGGTCCTTCGCGGTCACGTTCAGCGCCGGGCTGTCGATCTTCTTGCCGTTCACCGACACGCGGCCCTCGGCGATCATGCGCTCAGCCTCGCGGCGCGAGGCGACGCCTGCGCGCGACAGGACCTTGGCGATGCGGTCGCCCTCAGGCGCGGCGCCCTCCGGTTTTGCGGTGGCCTTGCGGGGCTGGGATTTCGGGGCCGGTTTGCCCTTGGGGGATGCGGGTGTTTTGCTCATGCCTCGTGCCATAGAGCATTCCGCTGCCTTGCGAAAGCGGGCAATCGCGGGCAGGAAGGGGCATGGCATTCAAATCGCATATGGACAAGGCGCTGGAACAGGCGCGGGCGGCGGCAGCGCGCGGCGAGGTGCCGGTTGGCGCTGCGCTGATTGCGCCGGACGGGCAGGTGGCGGCGCTGGCAGGCAACCGAACCCGTGAGCTGAACGACCCCACCGCGCATGCCGAGATCCTGACCATCCGCGAAGCCTGTGCCGCTTTGGGCAGCGAGCGGCTGACCGGCTACGACCTCTATGTCACGCTGGAGCCTTGCGCCATGTGTGCCGCCGCCATCGCCGCCGCCCGCATCCGCCGGGTGTACTACGGCGCCGCCGATCCCAAGTCCGGCGGGGTGGCGCATGGCGCCTGCGTGTTCTCTCATCCGCAGGCGCATCACACGCCGGAAGTCTATGACGGGATCGCGGAAGGCGAGGCCAGCGCGCTGCTTAAGGAATTTTTTGCTGGCAAAAGGCTGCCGAATGAACCCGGCGCCTAAAATTCTAGCTGAATTTGGCGTTTCCGCACCTGAACTGGTGGAGGAAACAGGGCTTGCAGTTCTTTGGAAGGTGTGTCGCGCCGATGGCAGCCCTGCGGTGCTCAAGATCTACGGTTCCAAGGGGATGCGGAACGAGTCCGAGGGGTTCCGGTTTCTCGCTGCTGCGGGCGGTCCGGCGGCCAAGGTCTACAAAGTCACGGCGTCGGCTGCGTTGATAGAGTGGCTCAGCGGGCCGCCACTGGGGAATCTCAGCCGCGCCGGCAGGGATGCCGAAGCCGCGGCGGAGCTGGTGCAGGTCGCCAACGGGCTGCATGCGAGTGCTATCCCCGAAGCAGGCTATCCGCGGCTCGAAGACTGGTTTACGGCGCTGTTTTCGTTGACGGTTTCAGCCGGGGCTTCCGAGGATGCACGCACAAACATCTTTCGCAGCCAGGCGCTCGCGCGGCGGCTTCTGGCTGATCCGCAGGACGTGCGTGCGCTGCATGGCGATCTGCATCACAGCAACATCCGTCTAGGCGATCGCGGCTATTGCGCCTTTGATGCCAAGGGAGTTCTGGGTGAGCGCGCTTATGAACTTGCCAATGCTTTTCGCCACCCGCGCGGGGCGCCGGATCTGGTGCGTGAGCCAGAGCGCATCAGATTCCTGGCGACCCTTTGGTCGCAGGAGTTCCAAGTGGGGCGAAGGCGGCTCCTGCAATGGGCGGCTGCGAAATGCGCGCTCTCGATTGCCTGGCGAAACGGCGGCCGGCTCGGGAATGATCCGGAACTCCACCTGCTCGGGGCTCTTCTCAACGCTGCAGAAGGATAGCTTGCATTCGCGCTTGATGAGTTAGGTTGATCGTCCTAATCTGCGGTTTGTAGGTCAATTGTCCTAGAGGGCTGAGGTGGTGCAGGAAACAACCAGGGACCGGATTACAGAAGCTGCGGATCAGCTGTTCTATGAACGCGGATTTGACGCGGCGTCCTTTGCGGATATCGCTGCGGCGGTGGGCATCTCGCGCGGCAATTTCTATTACCATTTCAAGACCAAGGACGAGATCCTTGAGGCGGTGATCGCGCGCCGCATGGCCAGTACCCGTGCCATGCTGAACGATTGGCAGGCGCAGAGCGCAAGCCCCGCGCAGCGGATCACCTGCTTCATCCGCATCCTGATTGCCAACCAGGCCAAGATCACCCTCTATGGCTGCCCGGTCGGGTCCTTGGTCACCGAGCTGGGCAAGCTGAACCACGCTGCGCAGGCGCAGGCTGCCGCACTCTTTACGCTGTTTCAGGACTGGCTCAGCCAGCAGTTTCAGGCGCTGGGGTGCGGCGCGCGGTCCGGCGGGCTGGCGATGCATCTGCTGGCCCGCAGCCAGGGTGTGGCGACGCTGGCGCAGGCGTTTGGCGACACGGACTTCATCAACCGCGAGGTGGCGCTGATGCAGGACTGGCTCAGGGATCAGCTGCCGCCGGAGCATCCCCTTTAGAACGCATCACAGGAGACGAACATGTATTTCATATTGCTGACATTTGCGGCGCAGACAGACCGGCTGGCCGAATTTCTGGAGGGCCACAAGGCCTGGCTGCAGCAGGGGTTTGAGGACGGGGTATTCCTTGCGGCCGGGTCAATGACCGATGGCGAAGGCGGTGCGATCCTTGCCGTTGGGGAAAGCGAAGAGGACCTGACCGCCCGCGTCGCGCAGGATCCCTTTGTGACCGGCGGTGTGGTGGAGCCGGAAATCATCGGCGTGGCGCCCACCATGATGGACCCCCGGCTTGATTTCCTGCGGGGCGGGGAATGAGCCGCACCTTCACTGCCGCCGACGGCCAGCCCCGCTGCGCCTGGGCCGCCTCGGCCCCGGATTTCCTGCGCTACCACGACGAGGAGTGGGGCTACCCGGTTGGCGACGACATCCGCCTGTTTGAGAAGGTTTGCCTGGAAAGCTTCCAGTCCGGCCTCAGCTGGCGCACCATTCTGGACAAGCGCGAGAACTTCCGCGCCGCCTTCGCCGGGTTCGATTTTAATCAGATGGCGGATTTCGGCGCGGCGGACGTGGATCGGCTGGTGCAGGACAAGGGCATCATCCGCCACCGCGGCAAGATCGAGGCGGTGATCAGCAATGCTGCCCGGGCGCAGGAACTGGTGGCAGAGGCGGGCTCGCTGGCGGCGTTCTTCTGGAGCTATGAGCCAAAGCCGGAAGAGCTGCCGGAGCCGCAGACCGCCTCAACCAGCCCCGAGTCCGTGGCGCTGTCGAAGGCACTCAAGAAACGCGGCTGGAAATTCGTCGGCCCGACCACGGTTTTTGCCTTCATGCAGGCGATGGGGCTGATCAATGACCACGCCCGCGGCTGCATCTGCCGCCAGAAGGCCGACGCGGCGCGCGCGGCTTTCACTGTGCCGCAGATGAAACCGGCGGCCTGAGGGCCGCCTGCGCCGGGCCGTCAGGCCCGGCGCCATGCCCAACGGGAGCGGATCTGCCCGGCAGATCCGGCGACGGGCGGGAGACGCCGCGCCAGCCTGCGCGGCTCAGACCTCGATTGCCGTCATCACTTCCGGCTCGATCACCTCCACCCCAGGCAGCCCCTCGATCAGGTCCTTGGCGTCCTGCTCCAGGACCGGGAAGCTCTTGTAGTGGCAGGGAATCACCGTTTTGAAGTTGAAGTACCGCTTGGCCGCATAGGCTGCCTGTTTCATGTCCATGGTGAAATGGCCGCCCGCCGACAGGATGCCTACATCGGGTTTGTAATAATCCCCCATCCACTCCATGTCCGCCATGATCGCGGTGTCGCCGGACAGGTAAACCGTCTTGCCCTCTGCCATCAGCATGTAACCCACTTCCGAGCCGCCGGTGCGCAGTCCGTCCTCGGTGCTGAAAGTGGAACTGTGCGAGGCCGGCACCATCGCCACCTGCACGCCGCCCAGATCCACCGTGCCGCCCTTGTTGAAGCCAGTGGTTTCAACCCCTTCGGTCTCGCCCCACAGTCCCATCAGATCGTATTGCCCGATCACCGGCACCTTCAGCCGTTTGGCCAGCGGCAGCACATCCACCACGTGATCGAAATGCACATGGGTCAGCAGGATATGGGTGGCGCCTGCAATCGCCGCTTCGTGCTGGTCTTCAGGCAGCACCGGGTTGCCGCTCAGCCAGGGGTCCACCAGCAGCACCAGGCCGCCGGTCTCTATGCGGAATGAGCCGTGGCCCAGCCAAATGATCTTCATCGGTTTTCTCCTCGCGTTGTCTTTGGCGGAAGCCTAACAGGCCTGATGCGAAATGGAATTGAAGCCTTCGGAAATTTGACCGCGCCTGCCGCGGCAAGCCCGCGCAACGCAGCGAACACCCCATGCCGGCTTGCAGCGCAGGCGGCGCGGCGGTAAATGCCTACCCAACACCAGATGAGGGTTTCCATGTCGATTGACCAAAGCACTGCCGCCAAGGTGGCCAAACTGGCCCGGATCAAGGTTGAGGACGCAGCACTTCCGGCGCTGGCAGACGAGTTCAACAATATCCTGGGCTTCATCGAGCAGCTGAACGAGGTGGATGTCGAGGGCGTCGAGCCGATGACTTCCGTCACCCCGCAGCGCCTCAAGCGCCGCAAGGACGAAGTCACCGACGGCAATCAGCAGGACAAGATCCTGGCCAATGCGCCGGACGCCCGCGAAGGCTTTTTCGCAGTGCCCAAAGTCGTGGAGTGAGAGACATGAGCGATCTGAACAAACTGGGCCTGGCAGAGGCCCGCGACGCGCTGCGCAAGGGCGACACCACTTCCGTCGAGCTGACCGAGGCCTGCCTCAAAGCAATCGACGCAGCTGATGCGCTCAATGCTTTCGTGCACAAGACCCCCGAGATCGCGATGGAACGTGCCAAGGCTGCGGATGAGCGCATCAAGGCGGGCGAGGCGCCCTCCATGTGCGGCCTGCCGATCGGCATCAAGGATCTGTTCTGCACCAAGGGCGTGCCCTCGCAGGCAGCCTCCAAAATCCTCGAAGGCTTCAAGCCGGAGTATGAATCCACCGTCAGCCAGAAGCTGGCAGACGCGGGCTCCGTCATGCTGGGCAAGCTGAACATGGATGAGTTCGCCATGGGCTCCTCCAACGAAACTTCCGTCTATGGCAATGCCGTCAGCCCCTGGCGCCGCGGCAATGACGACGCCCAGCTGACCCCCGGCGGCTCCTCCGGCGGCTCGGCCTCTGCCGTGGCAGCTGACCTCTGCCTTGCGGCCACTGGCACCGACACCGGCGGCTCGATCCGCCAGCCCGCCGCCTTCACCGGCACCGTCGGCATCAAGCCGACCTACGGCCGCTGCTCGCGCTGGGGCATCGTCGCCTTTGCCTCCTCGCTGGATCAGGCCGGCCCGATGACCAAATCGGTGCGCGACGCGGCGATCATGCTGGAAGCCATGTGCGGCCACGACCCCAAGGATTCGACCTCTGCCGAACTGGCGGTGCCGGATTTCGAGGCGATGCTGACCGGCGACATCCGCGGCAAGAAGATTGGTATCCCCAAGGAATACCGCATGGACGGCATGCCGGGAGAAATCGGGAAGCTGTGGTCCGATGGCGCCGAAATGCTGAAAGCGGCAGGGGCGGAGATCGTCGACATCTCGCTGCCCCACACCAAATACGCGCTGCCCGCCTATTATGTGATCGCCCCGGCCGAGGCGTCCTCGAACCTCGCCCGTTACGATGGCGTCCGCTATGGCCGCCGCGCCACGCTGGAGGCCGGCGACGGCATCACCGAGATGTACGAGAAGACCCGCGCCGAAGGTTTCGGCCATGAGGTGCAGCGCCGCGTGATGGTCGGCACCTACGTGCTGTCGGCTGGCTTCTATGACGCTTACTACAATCGCGCCCGCAAGGTCCGCACCCTGATCAAGAAGGACTTCGAGGACGTCTTTGCCGCCGGTGTCGACGCCATCCTGACCCCGGCCACCCCGTCGGCGGCCTTTGGCCTGGGCGAGATGACCGAGGCGGATCCGGTGCAGATGTACCTGAACGACGTCTTTACCGTCACCGTGAACCTGGCGGGCCTGCCGGGCATTGCGGTGCCGGCAGGGCTCGACAAACAGGGCCTGCCGCTGGGTCTGCAGCTCATCGGCAAGCCCTGGGAAGAGGGCGATCTGCTGAACACTGCCTATGCTCTGGAAAATGCGGCCGGCTTTGTAGCCAAGCCGCAGCAATGGTGGTAATCCTCTGCCTCAGCACTTGAGCAGAGCAGACAGGTAACCCCATGCGCGCATTCGCATCTTACGCCGCCGCAGGCAGCCTTTTGGTTATGGCTGCCTGTTCGCCACAGGTTCCGGACAGTGCCGCGGGCATTGACGGCGATCCCTTCGCGCCGCCGCCCGCCGCGGGCACCACCATCACCGGCGAACCGCTAGTGCCGCCGGCGCGGGTATCGTCAGAACCGGTCCAGCCCGCGGCAGCACCGCGCAGCCCCGGCTCGGCGGCTGCGGCGGGCACGTTCACCACGGCCAGCACCGCTGCCAGCGGCGCGGACATCGCCCGCGAAACCGCGGCAGCGCTGGCCGTCTCCAGCACCGGCTCCGGCGGTGAGCCGCTGCAGGCGAACCCCTCGAACCCGGCACCGCAGCTGGCTGGCGACGGCCGGATTTCGGATGAGAACGACTTTGAGGCGGTCGCTGCCCGGCAGTCGATCGAAAGCGATGCCGCCCGGCTGGAGCGCCAGCGGGCGCAATACCAGCAGGTGCAGCCGGTGGCGGTGCCCGAGCGCACAGAGGACACAGGCCCCAACATCGTGCGCTATGCCCTCGGCACCAGCAATCCCAAGGGCGTGCGGGTCTACAGCCGCACCGGCATCAACCTGAAGGCCCGCAACCAGCGCAACTGCGCTGAGTTTGCCTCCCCCGACCAGGCCCAGGTCGCCTTTCTCGCCACCGGCGGGCCGGAGCGCGACCGCAAGGCGCTGGACCCGGATGGCGACGGCTATGCCTGCGGGTGGGACCCGGCCCCTTACCGGCTGGCTGTCCAGAACTGATGACGGCGGACCCGCGCGGGGCTGATCAGCCGGGCGCCCTCTGGCATCCCAGCCCGAACTTCGGGCCGCGCAGGGACGGACTGAAGCCGTCCCTGATCGTTCTGCACTACACCGCCATGCAGGGCGCGCAGGCCGCGCTTGAGCGGCTCTGCGATCCGGCGGCGGAGGTTTCCGCCCACTATCTGATCGGCGCTGACGGCACCCTGTGGCAGATGGTGGCGGAAGAGCACCGCGCCTGGCACGCCGGCGCCGGCGCGTGGCACGGGCATGCGGACATCAACTCCCGCTCCATCGGCATTGAACTCGACAACCTCGGCACGCACCCGTTCAGCACGCCGCAGATGGCCGCGCTGGAGGAGCTGATGCGCGGCGTGATGCAGCGCTGGAACATCCCGGCGCCAGGGGTGATCGGGCATTCCTGCATGGCGCCGGGGCGCAAGTTCGACCCGGGCCCGCGGTTTGACTGGAACCGCTTGGCGCGGCAGGGCCTGGCAGCCGGGCCGGGCAAGGGCCAGGTGCCGCGCACCCCTTCCTTTGATCAGTTCCGCAGCGCCGCCGCGGCCGCCGGCTTTACTGCGGAGGCGGAGGACGAGGCGCTTCTGGCCGCCGTCCGCCTGCGCTTCCGGCCCTGGGCGCATGGCCCGTTGTCGCCAGCGGATTTCGCCGCTCTTGGGCCGGACGCGCTTAACGCCTGATATGATGCGAGGCTCTGCCTCGCGCTCCGGGATATTTGCGGCCAGAAGAAGTTTGGATCCTTTATTCTTCTGGCCGCAAATATCCTGGGGTGAATTGGCCCCGGCCCAAAGGCGGGGCCAAGAGGGGCAAAGCCCCTCAATCCGCACTATCCGCTTGACGCCGCTCACCGATCTTTCTACGCCTCCAGTCGCGCAGAAGGCTGGACGGCCGCGCGGGGCGCGCAAGCGCCCCACGAGGAAAGTCCGGACTCCATGAAGCAACGGTGCCGGGTAACGCCCGGGCGGGGAAACCCGACGGAAAGCGCCACAGAAAACAAACCGCCCGCCGGACCGGAGGTCCGCCAAAGGAGCATCCGCGCGGGTAAGGGTGAAACGGTGGGGTAAGAGCCCACCGCGCTGCTGGCAACAGCGGCGGCACGGCAAGCCCCACCGGGAGCAATGCCAAATAGGGCCCCCGCGCGGGCAGGTCCCGGGCAACCGGGAAACCGCCGCTAGGTTCGCTTCAGCCGAGAGGGGCCGGGTTGGCAGCTTGAGCGGCGCAGCAATGCGCCGCCTAGATGAATGGCCGTCGAACCCGGGATTACGGTCCCGGGGGGACAGGATCCGGCTTACAGGCCTTCTGCGCATAAATCCCTTGGGGAATGGGGGAGAATCCTATTGACTTGGGGGCTGAGGCGGGTAAAAGCCGGGCTTCAGATAGGAATTTACCGAGAGGCCCCTGCCTTTTCGGACGCAGGAGAAGCACCATGGCGAAGCCGACCACCATCAAGATCCGCCTGAACTCGAGCGCGGGCACCGGCCACTTCTATGTCACCAAGAAGAACGCACGCACCATGACCGAAAAAATGGTTGTGCGGAAGTACGACCCGGTTGTGCGCAAGCACGTCGAGTACAAGGAAGGCAAAATCAAGTAAGCCTTTCCTTCGGGATGATTTCCGGAAACGGGTCGCGCCAGTCGCGGCCCGTTTTCTTTTGCAGAGAGCGGCCCCGGCGGCGCCCGGGGGGATTGCCGTCAATTACCGGTAAATGCGGTTTTGATTGTCCGTATCTGCCGGACGATGCGGCATCTTTCCGCCGCAATTCCGCTCTAGCCTGGACCTTGTGGGTTAATGAGCAAGCGGGTGGATGAGCTGTGAAAACACTACTGATTGCCGCGGCGCTGACAGCGGCCGCGGCGCCGGTTTCAAGTTCCTTTGATGCAGGGGCGGCAGTGCCGCTGCCGCCAGCGGTCACGGCGGTTCACCTGCATGCCGCGCCGGCAGCCCCGGTTGCGGCGGCGGAGCCCGCAGGCAGGGCTGTGGTGGACAGAACCGTGCAGATCCAGGGGCGGGAGCTCTCCTTGAGCCTGGTCCGGTCCGGCAGCGCGGGAATGGCCGTGCTGAGCGTGCCTGAGCACAGTGCGGTGAACAGCCTGCCGGATATCGCCGAAGCGGACTTCCGCGGCCTGGTGGTCAGGGCGTCGGGCTGCCGCCTGGAAGGCGATATCCGCGAAGTGGCGAGCAGCCGCGGGACCATTGCGATTTCCACAGGGCTGGACTGCTCGGGCGCGGAGTCCTGAATTCAGGGCGCTGAGCCTTTGGCGCGCCTCAGGCGCGCCATTCCGCCATGATCAGCACCGGCTCCATTCCCATTCCCTTCATCAGCGCGGCTGAGGCCGTGTTGAAGGGCGCATAGGTGGCCGCGATCACCGTGGCCCCGGCGTCCAGCGCGCGGGCTTTCATCGCTTCCACCAGCGCCTTGCCGACGCCCATCCGCCGCCAGGCCCCGGTGACCGAGATATGATGCAGCATGGCGCGTGTCTCGGCCGGACGGAGGGGCAGGGCAGGGCGGTCCTGCAGCTCATAAATCAGATACCCCAGCAGGGTGCCCTGCGTGCTTTCCGCTGCCAAGGCAAAAATAGTCTCTGCGCCCAGCCAGCCCTGCAGCCACCCGGCCAGGCCATCGCTGCCCGGCGCCGGAATGTGGCGCTCCGGCTGGTAGGCAACGTGCAGCGCGTGCAGATCCTGCAGCAGCGGCACCAGGCGCTCTGCGTCTGCGGCGGGAACCTCAATTATTTTCATGGGATAAACCTTTTTATTGTTGTTGAAAAAAAGAAGGGGCGGATCAATCCGATCCGCCCCTTGCCGTGCCTGAAATTGAGGTGCGCTTATTCGCGGTTGCCAAGCAGATGGAGCAGCATCATGAACATGTTGATGAAGTCCAGATACAGGCTCAGCGCGCCCATGATCGCGGACTTCGCCAGCCACTCCTGGTCGCCCGCGTGGGCCATCTGCAGGTAGTCGTTCTTGATCCGCTGGGTGTCATAGGCGGTGAGGCCCGCAAAGATCAGCACGCCGATCACCGAGATCGCAAAGGCCATTGCCGACGACGCCAGGAAGATGTTGACGATCGACGCCACGATCAGGCCGATCAGGCCCATGATCAGGAAGGCGCCCATGCCGCTGAGGTCCTTCTTGGTGGTGTAGCCCACCAGCGACAGGCCCGCAAAGGCGATGGAGGTGATCAGGAACACCTGCACGATGCTTTCGCCGGTGAAGACCAGAAAGATCGAGCTGATCGACAGGCCCATCACGGTGGCAAAGGCGTAGAACAGCAGCTGCACGCCCGCTGCGGACATGCGGTTGGCCGCGGCGCCGATGCCGAACACAAAGGCCAGCGGCGCAAACATGATCACCCACTTCAGCGGCGAGGCATAAAGCGCATAGCCGACGTTGGTCAGATACTTGTCAGCGCTCAGCTGCGCCACGGCGTTGGCCGGGTCGGTGGTGACAGCCAGCCCGGCGACTGCCCAGGCGGCCAGGAAGGTGATGAACGTGCCTGCCGCCATGGTGGCGTAGACTTTGTTCATGTGGGCGCGCAGGCCCTCATCAATCTGCGCGGCGCGGGCGCCGGCTGCAGACCGGATGGTGTCAAACTGTGCCATTCTCAATGGTCTCCGTAATCTACTCCCTTGCTGCCTGCGCGCGAATTTCGCCGCGGCTGGCAGCTTTCCCGCTAAATATCGGGCGAAGCGCCTTGCGGTTCAAGTATTCCGGACCAAGAAATACATGAAAAAGGCAAGTAAACGGGCCGCTTTTCAGCGGCCCGCCGGAAAAGCCGGGTGCGGGCGGGTTTCCCGCTCAGCGCAGCCAGTGCGAGGGTGCGCTCCAGAACCCGCGGCGGGCTTCGGCATCCGCCTCTGCCCGGGTCACCCCGATGTCCCTGAGCGCCCGCTCGTCCAGCGCGGCAAGTTGATTCCTCTGGCGCCGGACAGTCCACAGCAGGCGCAGGCGGCTGAGCAGCGAGCGGTGCGGCTTTTGGGGGCGGCAGCTGGCGGGGCAGGAGGCTGTTGCATGGGTCATGTCGGCGGGTCCTTCAGTTGCGTTTGTGATGCTTCCCTTGTGGGTGATCAATTCTGTTGATGAATATGGCGCTCTGTGCCATATATTGAAAACGAATGTTTTTGATGAAATGCATCAGGTGTTGTGATGGTAAGGAATCTCGATATCACCACGCTCCGCTCATTTGCGGCGGTGGCGGACCATGGAGGTGTGACCCGGGCGGCGGGTTTTCTGCATTTGACCCAGTCGGCGGTCTCCATGCAGCTGAAGCGGCTGGAGGAGCTGCTGGGGGTGAATCTGCTGGACCGCTCCGGCCGCACCATCGCGCTCACGGCGGAGGGCGAGCAGCTGCTGGGATATGCCCGCCGGATGGTGGCGCTGAATGACGAGGTGATCGGCAGGCTGACGGATCAGGCCTATGAGGGGGAGGTGCTGCTCGGGGTGCCGCATGACGTGGTGCACCCGGTGATCCCGGCGGTTCTGAAGCGGTTCAACCTCAATTATCCGCGGGTGAATGTGAACCTCTGCACCTCCAACACCCGCGATCTCAAGACAGAGTTCGGGCGCGGCGCCTTTGACCTGATCCTGACCACCGAGACCGGTGCGGGCGAGGGCGGCGAGACGATCCACAGCATGCCGCTGCGCTGGGTCGGCGCGCCGGACGGGTCGGTCTGGCGGCAGCGCCCGCTGCGGCTGGGTTTCTGCCGCAACTGCAGTTTCCGTCCGGTGGCCACGGCGGCGCTGGACGAGGCGGGCATCGAATGGGAGATGGCGCTCGACAGCGATTCCGACCGGACGGTGGAGGCGACGGTCAGCGCCGACCTTGCCGTGGGCGTGCTGCTGGAGGGCACTCAGCCCGGCTTTCAGGAGCTGATCGGCCAGAGCTGCGGCCTGCCGGACCTGCCGATGCAGCACATCAACCTCTACGGGGCAGAGCGGGTGCGCGCGCCCTATGTCGAAGAGCTGGCCGAGTTCATCCGTCAGGGCTTCCAGGGGCTGTGGTCGGCACCGATGCGGGCCGCGAGTTAAGTCCCGGCAGCACGGGCCGGGACGTCTGACCGGTTTGCAGGACAAGCACAGGCTTGGGCTGACCGGCAAGGGTTCCCGCGCCCGCGGGGTGCCCTGGCTGCGCCAGCGCACCCTAGCGGCCTTGGGTCAGGCTCAGCGCCAAGGGCGCTGAGCCTGACCCAACGGGAGCGGTGCATGTTCAGATGCACCGGCGACGGGCGGGAGCTGCCCCGGCGCCAGGCGTTCTTCTGTCAGAGGTTTCGTGCTGTCAGCCGCTGGTGCTGGTCGTGATCACGACCTTGCCCGTGGACTTGCGGCTGCGCAGCAGCTCCAGCCCTTCGCCGGCCCGTTCCAGCGGCAATACATGGCTGATGTGAGGCTTGATGCGGCCCTCGCTGTGCCAGGCAAACAGCGTCTCAAAGGAGCGCCGCACCGCCTCGGGGCGGAACTTCATGTAGCCGCCCAGATAAAAGCCGATCACGGTCAGGTTCTTCACCAGCAGATGATTGGCCGGAATCTGCGGCACCTCGCCGCCGGCAAAGCCCACCGGCAGCAACCGCGCGCCGGGATTGGCGGACCGGAAGGCGGCCTTCCACACGTCGCCGCCCACGGCGTCGTAAACCACATCAGCGCCGCCGAGCGCCTTGACCGTGCTGCGCAGGTCTTCACCGGCGTCGATCAGATGATCCGCCCCGGCGGCTGCGGCCACCTCCAGCTTCTCCTGGCCGCGGGCCTGGGCAATTACCGTTGCCCCCATCAGCTTGCCGATCTCCACCGCGGTCAGTCCGACACCGCCCGCAGCGCCTGTCACCAGCAAGGTTTCGCCGGGCTGCAGCCGGGCGCAATGGTCCAGCGCCATGTGGCTGGTGCCATAGGCGATCTGTATCGCAGCGGCCTGCTCAAAACTCATCGCATCGGGGATCCGGATCAGCCGCGCGGCATCAAACACGCCCGCCTCGGCCAGCCCGCCGCAGCCGCCAAACACCGCTACCCGGTCGCCGGCGGCAAATCCTTCGGTGCCTTCCCCAAGCGCCGTCACCACGCCGGCCGCCTCCAGCCCCAGGGTGAAGGGTGGTTCAGGGGTGTCCTGATAGCTGCCCTTCATCATCAGCAGGTCGGCGAAATTCAGGCCGCAGGCCCGCAGCGCAACAGCCGCTTGTCCGGGCGCCGGAGACGGGCATGCGGTTTCCGTCAGGGCCGCCGGTTTGTCAAAGGCGGAAACTTGATAAGCCAGCATAATTTCTCCTCACCTTCTGCGGGAATCGGGGTGATTCGCAGGAGCACACTGCCGGGCCTCCACACCCGGGCACACCTCGCTATTTTTGGGGAGGTACGCGATCGGCAGCCGCTTGGCAATAAAACGTTTAGAAAAATGATACATGAAATCATGCGGTTGAGCTTGCGGACCCCGCCGGGGGCGACGGCAGTCTTGCAATCAAACGCAAGGGTTGTACACTTTTGCGCAGAGGTTGATCTCAGATCGCTCTGATGGGGAACCGTGTTCCGGCAAAGATTTGAAGGCGCCAGAACAGGTTATAGGAATGAAGCGGTCCGGGGTGCAGCCGGATTTTGAGACTTAGGAGAAACGCATGGCTCATCCCGTTGACGTGCATGTGGGAAAGCGCATCCGCCACCGCCGGTGGCTGATCGGCATGACGCAGCAGCAGCTAGCCGAACAAGTCGGCATCAAATTTCAGCAGATTCAGAAGTATGAAACCGGTGCAAACCGTGTCAGCGCATCGCGGCTGTGGGATATTTCCGACGCCCTCGAAGTGCCGGTGAGCTTTTTCTTCGAAGGCCTGCAGGAAGAGGGCAAGGCCGCGGCCGATAAAACCGCTGTGCCGGAGGACCTGATGGGCGACAAGGAAGCGCTCGATCTGGTGCGGTCCTACTACGCAATTCCGGAAAACCAGCGCCGCCGCCTGTTCGAACTGGCGCGGGTGCTGAGCGACGCCGCCTGAAAGCTGGACGGGTCCTGACGGTCCTTGCGGCGCAAAACCGGCCTTGCGGCGGGATTTGCGCTTGCATTGACACCGGCCGGGTGGCACCCGTTCAAGCATGACACAAGCTGCATTTTCCGATCTCGATGTTGCTCACAGGATGGCAGACGCGGCCCGCGCTGCCATCTTGCCGCATTTCCGCACCACCTCTCTCAGCACCGAAAACAAGCTGGCTGGAGGGTTTGATCCCGTCACCGTGGCCGACCGCGCCGCGGAGCAGGCGATGCGCGCCGTGCTGGCAGAGCTGCGCCCCGCGGACGGCATCCTGGGCGAGGAATTCGGCGCTGAGCCCGGCACCTCCGGCCGCACCTGGGTGCTGGATCCGATCGACGGCACCCGCGGCTTTATCAGCGGCACGCCGACCTGGGGCGTTCTGATTGCGCTTGCAGATGAAAACGGCCCGTTCCTGGGCGTGATCGACCAGCCCTACACCGGCGAGCGCTTCTGCGGCGGTCCTGAGACCGCCATGATGACCGGCCCGCTGGGCGAGCGGCCGCTGGAAACCCGCGCCACGGCTGCGCTGGAAGACGCCATCCTGTTCACCACATTCCCTGAGGTCGGCACCGCCGAGGAGCGTGCCGGCTTCGAGCGGGTGTCTGCCCGCGCCAAGCTGACCCGCTACGGCACCGACTGCTATGCCTATGCGCTGGTGGCCGCAGGGCAGGTGGACCTGGTGATCGAAGCCGGTCTCAACGCCTATGACATCCAGGCGCCGATTGCGCTGATCCAGGCGGCGGGCGGCATCGTCACCGACTGGCAGGGCAACCCGGCCCATCAGGGCGGGCGGGCGCTGGCGGCGGCCAATGCCCGTATTCACGCCGCCGCGCTGGAGCTTCTGCGCCAGGCCTGACGGGCTTGAAACCGGCGGAGCCTGCCTGTAGTCTGCGCGGCAGGCCGGTTCTTCGCCCGTTTTCCATCGGCCAATCGCACATTCCACTGAAGCGGGCTGCCAAAAGGAGTGTGTGAAGATGGCAGAAATCCTGATTCAAAATGCCGGTACCGTCCTGACGATGGATGATGCGCGGCGCGTATTGCACGATGCGGATGTGCTGATCCGCGGCGGCGAAATCGCTGCGGTGGGGCAGGGGCTTCAGACCAGCGGCGAGACTGTCTCCGGCCGCGGCTGCGTGGTGACGCCTGGTCTGGTCAACACCCATCACCACCTGTACCAGAACCTGACCCGCGCTGTGCCGGGCGCGCAGGACGCGCTGCTGTTCGGCTGGCTGCAGCGGCTCTATCCGGTCTGGGCGCGCTTCACCCCGGACGAGATGTTTGTGTCCGCCCAGCTGGGCCTTGCCGAACTGGCGCTGTCGGGCTGCACGCTCAGCGCAGACCACCTGTACCTCTATCCCAACGGCGCGCGGCTGGAGGACACCATTCACGCGGCCCGCAGCATCGGCCTGCGGTTCCACCCGACCCGCGGCGCCATGAGCATCGGCGAAAGCGACGGCGGCCTGCCGCCGGACAGCCTGGTCGAGGATGAGCGCGCCATCCTGGACGACATGATCCGGGTGGTGGATGCCTTCCATGATCCCTCCGAAGGCTCCATGTGCCGGGTTGGCCTGGCGCCGTGCTCGCCGTTTTCGGTCAGCCGCGAGCTGATGCGCGATACCGCGCTGCTGGCCCGCGACAAAGGCGTGATGCTGCACACCCACCTGGCGGAGAACGACGAGGACATCGCCTACTCCCAGGCGCAATTCGGCTGCCGTCCCGGCCAATATGCCGAAGAACTGGGCTGGACCGGCGATGACGTCTGGCACGCGCACTGCGTTAAGCTTGATGTGCAAGAGATTGATCTTTTTGCCAGAACCCGCACCGGGGTTGCCCATTGCCCATGTTCCAACTGCCGCCTCGGCAGCGGCATCGCGCCGGTGCGCGCGATGCGCGACGCCGGGGTGCCGGTGGGGCTGGGGGTCGACGGCTCCGCCAGCAACGACATGGCCAGCCTCAGCGCCGAGGCGCGGCAGGCCATGCTGCTGCAAAGGGTCGCCTATGGCGCGGACGCGATGAGCGCCTATGAAGCGCTGGAGATCGCCACCCGTGGCGGCGCGGATGTTCTGGGCCGCCCGGACTGCGGCCGTCTGGAACCGGGCAAACGCGCCGATATCGCCATCTGGGACACCACCGGCGTTGCCTCCAGCGGCAGCTGGGACGCCGCCGCCCTGCTGCTGGCCGGCCTAACCCGGGTCAAGCACCTGTTTGTCGAGGGCAGGCAGGTCATCCGCGGCGGCGAGCTGACCACGGTGGATCTGCCCCGGCTGCTGGAGCGCCACCGCGGGCTGGCGCAGCGGCTGATGGAGGGGTGACGCCATGAAGAAACGGCGGCTTGCCGCAGCCTTCCTCCTCCTGTGGGCCGTGCAGGCCCAGGCGGAAGATGTGGACCGGTCCGCCGCCTTGGCCGGCGTCAACAGCTTGCGCGCAGGCTCCGGCCTGCCGCCGCTGGCCTATTCCGCCAGGCTGGAACAGGCCGCGCACGCCCATGCCGGGGACATGGCGCGCAAAGGGTTCTTCTCTCACACCGGCAGCAGCGGCAGCACTCTTGGCACCCGTCTGACAGGTGCCGGGTACGGCTGGTGTGCGGCGGCCGAGAATATTGCCAAGGGCCAGCCCGGCCTGGCGGAGGTGATGGCCAGCTGGCAGGCCTCCCGCGGCCACCGCAGAAACATGCTCAGCCGCGAAGTGACCGAATTCGCCATCGCCCGCGGCGCTGGCAATATCTGGGTGATGGTGCTGGCGCGCCCGGGCTGCTGAGGCGGCGCATTTATCCGCCCGTTACCCGCCTGCCGCCGATCCAGACTTCTGCAATCGCCCGGTCGTCACCCATCATGATGGTCGGAAACACCGCCTCCCACAGATCCTCTGCCCGTTCCGCCCGCTGGGCAATGGCCGGGGTGGAAGCGAGGTCCAGCACCACCAGATCCGCCTCCATGCCTGCTGCGATATTGCCGATCTTGCCGTCCATCCGCAGCGCCGCGGCCGATCCCTTGGTGGCCAGCCACAACAGCTGCGCCGCATGCAGCGGCGTGCCGCGCAATTGGCCGATCTCATAGGCCGCGGCCATGGTGCGCAGCATCGAAAAGCTCGACCCGCCGCCGGTGTCGGTGGCAAGGCCGATCCGCTGCCCCTCGGCCATCAGCCCGGCCATGTCGAACAACCCGGATCCGATGAAGGTGTTCGAGGTCGGACAATGGATCAGCGCGGCGCCATACTCGCGCAGGCGGTGCCGCTCGCGCTCCTCCAGGTGGATGGCGTGGCCGTACAATCCCTTGGCGCCCAGCAGGCCGAATTCCTCATAGGTGTCCAGATAATCCCGCGCCTGCGGGAACAGTTCGCGGACCCAGGCGATCTCATCGGTCTGCTCGCTCAGATGCGTCTGCATCAGGCATTCCGGATGCTTGGCCCACAGCGCCCCGATTGCCTCCAGTTGCTCTGGCGTTGAGGTGGGGGAGAACCGCGGCGTGATGGCGTATTCCAACCGGTCCACCCTGTGCCAGCGTTCGATCAAAGCCTCCGAGTCGTCATAGGCCGACTGCGCGGTGTCCCGCAGCCCCTCCGGTGCGTTGCGGTCCATGCAGGTCTTGCCCGCGACCACCCGCTGCCCGCGCGCCTGCGCCGCGGCAAAGAACGCATCCGCGCTTTCGGGATGGATGGTGCAGTAGCTGCAGACCGTGGTGGTGCCATGCGCCGCGGTCAAATCCAGGTAGCGCCCCGCGATTTCATCAGCATAGCCGCGGTTGCTGAACCGCATCTCTTCCGGAAAGGTATAGCTGTTCAGCCAGTCGATCAGCCGCTTGCCCCAGCTGGCGATGATCGCGGTCTGCGGGTAATGCACATGGGCATCGACAAAGCCGGCCAGGATCAGGCTTTGCCCGTGTTCGCGGACCTCAGCCTCCGGCAGCAGCGCCTGCATTTCGGCCAGCGTGCCGGCGCCTGCAATCAGCCCGTCCCGCACCGCCACCGCCTCCTGCAGACGGGCCGCGTCTTCCGGCTGCCCGCCGCCAAAGGGGGAGCCGGAGAAGGACAGAACTTGCCCCTTCAGGATGAAACCGGTGGCCATTTCTCCAACCCTTTCCTTGCAAATTCGGACCATGCAGGATACCCGCCGCATCAGCTTCGGACAGATTATGCCAATGTCATTGTTTTCCGGTAGCGGCTTCTTCTATTTTGCAGGCAAATACTCACAAAATAACCCGGGGGCATCACATGAGCAGCGGCGACAACATCAGCGGCGACGTGTCTCAGGACGACGCCTACCACCTCGACCGCAAGCTGGTGGCCCAGGTTCTGGAGGCGGTGGAGCAGGGCGACCAGCAGACCCTGACCGGCCTGCTGGAAGATCTGCACGCGGCTGACATCGCCGACCTTTTGGAGCAGATCGAGTCTGCTGAGCGCACCCGGCTCATCCACCTCTACGACCGCGAGTTCGACGGCGAAATCCTCTCGGAACTGGATGAAAGCATCCGTGAGGAAGTGATCTCCATCCTCAACCCCGCGGTTCTGGCCGAGGCGGTGCGGGAGCTGGAAAGCGACGACGTGGTCGACCTCCTGGAAGACCTGGGAGAGCCGCAGCAGGAAGCCATCCTGGAGGTGCTGGAGGATGCCGACCGGGTCGCGGTCGAGCAATCGCTGAGCTATCCGGAAAGCTCCGCCGGGCGCCTGATGCAGCGCGAGGTGGTGATGGCTCCGGAACACTGGAACGTCGGCCAGGCCATTGATTACATGCGCGCATCCGACGATCTGCCGGAACAGTTCTATCACGTGGTGGTGGTCGATCCGCGCGCCCATCCGGTCGGCAATGTCACCCTTGGGCGGATCATGGCCTCCAAGCGCGAGGTGCCGCTGACCCATCTGATGGAAGACACCTTTCAGGTCATTCCGGCGGATCAGGATGAGGAAGACGTGGCCTATGCCTTCAACCAGTACCACCTGATTTCCGCGCCGGTGGTCGATGACGAGGGCCGCCTGGTCGGGGTGATCACCATCGACGACGCGATGATCGTGCTGGACGAAGAGCACGAGGAGGACATCCTGCGCCTGGCCGGTGTGGGCGAGGAAAGCTCGCTGGCAGACCGGGTGATCGAGACCACCAAGCGCCGCTTCCCCTGGCTGGCGGTCAACCTGGTGACGGCGGTGCTGGCCTCGCTGGTCATCGCCCAGTTCGAAGCCGCGATTGCCCAGATCGTGGCACTGGCCGTGCTGATGCCGATTGTCGCCTCCATGGGCGGCAATGCCGGCACCCAGTCGCTGACGGTGGCGGTGCGCGCCATTGCCACCCGCGACCTGACCGGCTCCAACGTCTGGCGGGTGATCCGGCGGGAGGTGCTGGTGGGGCTGGTCAACGGGGTGATCTTTGCCATCGTCATGGGGCTGGTGGGGCTGGCCTGGTTCGGCTCTCCGATGCTGGGTGTGGTGATTGCCGTCGCTATGGTGGTCAATCTGGTCGTGGCGGGGCTGGCGGGAACGGTGATCCCGGTTCTATTGGAGAAAGCCGGAGTTGACCCCGCGCTTGCCTCCGGCGCCTTTGTGACCACGGTGACCGATGTGGTCGGCTTCTTTGCCTTCCTCGGCCTGGCCGCCGCCGTACTGCTGTAGGAGACCGCCATGACGGATCTGACTGAAATCAAGGCCGCCGCCCGCAAAGCCGCCTTTGCCCGCCGCAAGGGGGCGTTCGACCGCAACATCCCCGGCGCCGCAGGCCGCCTGTCAGAGGTGCTGGCCGGCTACCGCGGTGTGCCGCTGTCGGGCTACATGCCGATCCGTACAGAGATTGATCCCGTGCCCGCGATGGCCGAGGCGGCGGCGCACGGCCCCGTCGGCGTGCCGGTGATCCTGGGGGCGGGTCAGCCGCTGAAGTTCAGCCGCTGGCAGCCCGAAGGCCCGCTGCGCGAAGGCCCCTTTGGCGCCATGGTGCCGGAAGTGGACGACTTCTTCGAACCGGAAATCCTGATTGTGCCGCTGGTTGCCTTTGATGCCAACGGCGGGCGGCTTGGCTATGGCGGCGGCTTTTACGACCGCACGCTGGAACTGCTGCGCAGCAAGCGCGCCACGCTGGCGATCGGGTTCGCCTTTGACGCGCAAGAGGCCGAAGACCTGCCGCTGGAACCCACCGACCAGCCGCTCGACATGATCGTCACCGAAAGCCGCATCCTGCAGTTTTCACGCTGACGCCGCCCTGGGCGGCCAGTATTTTTGTGAAAAATCCTGGCAAAACGTTTCAGAAAAGTTTTGCGCGCCTGCGGCGGGACTTGTCCTGCCGGGCGCATCCGCGTACCACGCCGTAATGCGAATTCTGTTTTTAGGCGATGTGATGGGCCGCGCCGGGCGCCGTGCCATCACCGAAAATCTGCGGCGGCTGCGGCAGGACTGGCGGCTCGATTTTGTCGTGGTGAACGGCGAGAACGCCTCCAACGGCATGGGGCTGAGCGGCGAGCACGCCAAGCTGCTGCTGGACGCAGGCGTCGACTGCCTGACCTTGGGCGATCATGCCTTCGACCAGAAGGACATGCTGCAGTACATCGAGAAAGAGCCGCGCATCATCCGGCCCTTGAACTTTGCCAAGGGTGCCCCCGGCCGCGGCTACCGCCTGTTCAACGCGCCGGGCGGGCGCAAGGTGCTGGTGGTGCAGGCGCTGGGCCAGGTGTTCATGAAACGCGCCTTTGACGACCCCTTCGGCGCGGTGGAGGCGGTGCTGAAGGCGCATCCGCGCGGCGGGCTGGCGCAGGCGGTGATCGTCGACATGCATTGCGAGGCCACCTCCGAGAAGATGGCAATGGGCCATTTCTGCAACGGCCGCGCCTCGCTGGTTGCAGGCACCCACACCCATGTGCCGACCGCGGATGCGCAGATCCTGTCCGAAGGCACCGGCTATCTGACCGATGCGGGCATGTGCGGCGATTACAATTCGGTCATCGGCATGGATAAGGCCGAACCGATGCGCCGCTTCCTGACCGGTATGCCGAAGACGCGCTTTTCCCCCGCAGACGGAGAAGCCACCCTGTCCGGCGTCTTTGTCGAGACCGACGACCGCACTGGCGCCGCCAAACAGATTCGCATGGTGCGCAACGGCGGACTGCTGCAGGAATCGGCTCTCTGAGCGGCAGCCGCTGGCTGCCGCCGGCAGGCTGAGGCGGGAAGCCCGGCCGGAATTGCCGGGAATTGCTGCGGATTCTCCCGAATGGCACCGGGCGCGCCTGAGCAGGTGCGGAATTTCTTGCTCCGCCAAAGGGTTTCAGGGAAACTGCGCGATGGCAGAGCGCTGTCCCGCGCGCTAAACCCGCCTTAAACAATATGGGCATAGTCACGGCACATGCAGTTTTTCCAATTTGGTGACACCGGCAGCCCCTTCCTGGCGCTTGCGATTGTCCTGGCCATGTTTGTGGCGTTCCTGCGGGAGACCTACCCGACCGAGGTGGTGGCGCTGACCGGCGTGGCTGCCATGCTGGCCACCGGCGTCCTGCCTTACGGCGAGGCGCTGCCGGTGCTGGCCAACCCGGCGCCCTGGACCATCGCAGCGATGTTTATCATCATGGGCGCGCTGGTGCGCACTGGCGCGCTGGATGCCTTCACTCAGATCGCCAAGAAACAGGCGGAGGTCAATCCAAGGCTCGCCGTGGCGCTGCTGATGGCGTTTGTGGTGTCCGCCTCGGCTGTGGTCTCCAACACGCCGGTGGTTGTGGTGATGATTCCGGTGTTCATCCAGATCTCCCGGATCTTGAACGTTTCGGCCTCCAAGATGCTGATTCCGCTCAGCTATGCGGCAATCCTGGGCGGCACGCTGACGCTGATCGGCACCTCGACCAACCTGCTGGTGGATGGTGTCGCGCGGGCGCAGGGGCTGGCCCCCTTCACCATTTTCGAAGTCACCCCGCTGGGCCTGATCCTGATCGCCTACGGCATGGTTTACCTGCGCTTCATCGCGCCGCGGCTGCTGCCGGAACGCGACAGCATGGCGGCCATGCTGAGCGACAAGTCGAGGATGAAGTTCTTCACTGAGGCGGTGATCCCGCCGGAAAGCAACCTGATCGGCCGCGAAGTCACCGGCGTGCAGCTGTTCAAGCGCCCGGGCGTGCGGCTGATCGACGTGATCCGCGGCGACGAGTCCCTGCGCCGTAACCTCGAAGGGGTTGAGCTGCAAGTCGGCGACCGGGTTGTCTTGCGCACGCGGATGACCGAGCTTCTGAGCCTGCAAACCAACAAGGAACTGAAGCGGGTCGACCAGGTTTCCGCGGTGGAAACCCAGACTGTCGAAGTGCTAATCACCCCGGGCTGCCGCATGGTGGGCCGCTCGCTCGGCGCCCTGCGCCTGCGCCGCCGTTACGGCGTCTACACGCTGGCGGTGCACCGGCGGAACCAGAACATCGGCGTGCAGCTCGACGATCTGGTGGTGCGGATCGGCGACACCCTGCTGCTGGAGGGCGCGCCCGCCGACATCCAGCGTCTGGCCGCCGACATGGACCTGGCGGATGTCTCGCAGCCGACCCAGCGCGCCTACCGCCGCAGTCACGCGCCGATTGCGGTTGCCGCGCTTTTGGGCATCGTGGTGCTGGCCGCCTTTGGCGTGGCGCCGATCCTGATGCTGTCGGTGCTGATGGTGTCGCTGGTCTTTATCACCCGCTGCATCGACGCGGATGAGGCGTTTTCCTTTGTCGACGGGCGGCTCTTGGCGCTGGTCTTCTCGATGCTGGCGATTGGCGCGGCGCTGGAAAGCTCCGGTGCGGTTGCCCTGATCGTCAACGCCATCGCGCCGGCCCTGTCGATGCTGCCGCCGTTCCTGCTGGTCTGGGCGGTCTACCTGCTGACGTCGGTCTTGACTGAGCTGGTGTCCAACAATGCGGTGGCGGTGGTGGTGACCCCGATTGCCATCGGTCTCGCCCAGGCGATGGGGGTCGACCCGCGGCCGCTGGTGGTGGCGGTGATGGTGGCGGCCTCGGCCTCCTTTGCCACCCCGATCGGCTATCAGACCAACACGCTGGTTTACGGCCCTGGCGGCTATAAGTTCACCGATTTCCTGCGTGTCGGCATCCCGCTGAACCTGACCGTCGGTATGCTGGCGTCGCTGATCATTCCGTTCATCTGGCCGCTCTGACCACCGGAGAGTGAGCCGGACGCGGCGGACAGCCGCCGGGCGGGCAAGTCTTTACGGGAAATTAGCAGTGCGGGCCCCATATAGAACAGGGTGAGTGTTCATAGGGGGTATCATGGAGACGCGGAGAATTTTCTTGTTTGTTGTGCTTGCTGGTTCGACGGTCATCGCGCTGGTGTCGCAGGCTTGGGCGTCCGATGCGGGACAGGCGGTGGTGGCTGCGGTGCAGGCGGCAAAATTCTTGTGAAGAATTTTATAGCAGAACTTTTGTGTAAAAGTTCTGCGCCGCCCCGTCACAACGGCCAGAACACCAGAATGGCCGGGATCGACACGGCGATGACCAGCACCTCAAGCGGCAGGCCCATGCGCCAGTAATCGCCAAAGCGGTAGCCGCCTGGCCCCAGCACCAGCGTGTTGTTCTTGTGCCCGATAGGCGTCAGGAAGGCCGCGGAGGCCGCCACCGCAACCGCCATCAGGAACGGATCGGGCGAGACCCCCAGGGTGTCCGCCATCTGGATGCCCACAGGGGCCGCGACAATTGCCGTGGCGGTGTTGTTCAGCACATCCGACAGCGTCATCGTGACCACCATCAGCACCGTCAGCACCGCCCAGGCCGGCAGGCCTTCTGTCAGCGTGGTCAGCGCTCCGGCAATCAGCGCGGTGCCGCCCGAGGAATCCAGCGCCGCCCCCAGCGGGATCATCGAGCCGAGGAGCACCACCACCGGCCACTCCACATGGTCATAGATCTCCGCCACCGGCAGGATCTTCAGCAGCACGTAGCCCACCGCAACCAGCCCCAGAGCGACCGGCAGATAAAGCAGCCCCACAGAGGCCGCCAGCACTGCGGCGGCAAACAGCCCGATGGCGGCCCAGGTCTTGTCATTGGACGTCACCGCCAGGCCGCGGGCGGCCAGCGGCAGGCAGCCCAGCCAGTCGGCGACATCGGCGCTGTGCCCGCGCGGGCACAGCAGCAGCAGGATATCCCCCGCCTCGATCTTGGTCTGACGGATATGGTGGGTGATCCGGCGGCCTTGCCGGGAAATGCCCAGCAGCACCGCGCTTTGCCGCCAGGACAGGCCGATGGCCTGGGCGCTGCGGCCGCGGATGCGTGCGGTCTCGGGCACCACCAGCTCCAGCAGCTCCAGCCCTTCGCCCGCTGCAGTCAGCTTTTCCTGCCGCGCGGCATCGGCAAAATCCAGCTTCAGCGCGCTGCGGAATTCATCCAGCGCTTCCGGCTCGGCCTCGATCACCAGCGCGTCGCCCTCCCGCAGAATGGCCGCGACAGAACGCCCGTAGCGCCGCTTGCCATCGCGGATCAGCCCGAGAATGGCGACATCGGCCTTCTCGGCCTCTTCATCCAGCTCTCCCAGGCGCTTGCCGATGAGACCGGACTCTTCGCCCACCGTCAGCTCTGCGATATAGGGCGCCAGCTGCGCCTCCGAGGCGCCGGCGGCATTTTCCCGCGCCGGGATCAGCCGCCAGCCGATCAGCGCCACAAACGCCAGCCCTGCCAGCGCCGCGGCACCGCCCACCGGGGCAAAATCGAACATCCGGAACGGCTCGCCCAGCGTTTCCTCGCGGATCGCCGAAATGATGATGTTGGGCGGCGTGCCGATCAGCGTGACCATGCCGCCCAGGATGGTGGCAAAGGACAGGGGCATCAGGCTCAGCCCCGGCGCGCGGCCTGCCTTGCGGGCAGTCTGGATGTCCACCGGCATCAACAGCGCCAGCGCCGCCACATTGTTCATAAAGGCCGACAGCACCGCGCCCACGCCGCCCATCAGCGCAATATGGGCGCCCAGGCCGCGGGCGGAATCCACCAGCGTCCGGGTGATCAGGAACACCGCGCCGGAGCGCACCAGCCCGGCAGAGACGATCAGCACCAGCGCCACCACCAGCGTTGCCGGATGCCCGAAACCGGAAAACGCTTCGCCCGCGGGCACCACCCCCAGCACCACGCCCGCCAGCAGCGCCGCAAAGGCCACCAGGTCGTAGCGCCAGCGCCCCCACAGAAGCAGGCCGAAAACGGCGGCAAAAAGGGCAAATAAAACGGCTTGATCGAATGTCATACCGCCACCTTAGCCATCCAAAACAAGGGAACAAGAGCGAAGCCGGGGCAGGGGCGCTTGAAAGCAGGTGCCGGCACGGGCTATATGAGCGCCAATTCGGATATTAAGCAGCAAGGATGCACCATGGCAGGCCATTCAAAATGGGCTAACATTCAGCACCGCAAGGGCCGTCAGGACGCGGCGCGGTCAAAACTGTTTTCCAAGCTGGCCAAGGAGATCACCGTGGCCGCCAAGATGGGCGACCCCGATCCCGACAAGAACCCGCGCCTGCGCCTGGCCGTCAAGGAAGCCAAGTCGCAGTCCGTCCCCAAGGACGTGATCGAACGCGCCATCAAGAAGGCCATCGGCGGCGACGCCGAGAACTATGACGAAATCCGCTATGAGGGTTACGGCCCGGCCGGCGTTGCGGTGATCGTCGAGGCGATGACCGACAACAAGAACCGCACCGCCTCCAACGTGCGCTCGATCTTCGGCAAGAACGGCGGCAACCTGGGCGAAACCGGTTCGGTCGGCTTCATGTTCGACCGCAAGGGCGAGGTGACCTACCCGGCCTCCGCCGGCGATGCGGACACCGTGATGATGGCGGCGATCGAAGCCGGCGCCGAGGATGTCGAAAGCTCCGAGGACGGCCACATCATCTATTGCGCCGACACCGACCTGAATGACGTGTCCAGCGCTCTGGAAGCGGAGCTGGGCGAATCCGAGTCGACCAAGCTGGTGTGGAAACCGACCACCACCACCGAGCTGGACCTGGACGGCATGCAGAAGCTGATGAAGCTGGTCGATGCGCTGGAAGACGACGACGACGTGCAGCGCGTCACCACCAACTTCGAGGCCTCCGACGAGGTCATGGCGCAGCTTTAAGCCGCCGCCCTGCGCGATCCATCAAGGCCCGCCATCCCGGCGGGCCTTTTTCGTAGCTCAGCCCCGCAAGACCGCTTCTTGGGGCTGTAAATGTCCCCGGGTGTGAGGCCCAAGGGGACGAGGGCGCGCCCCCTCAGAACGCCTCGCCTGTGAGCACCCCGGCCGCCCGCAGCTCGGGGCGTGACGGGATCCACAGCGCCCCGTTGCCAACGGCAAAGATCTCGCGTGCAAATGCCGCGCGGATGCCCTGCTGCCGGAAAAAGGCCAGGTCCTTCCGTTGTTCCTTCAGCAGATCCACCTGCGGCAGCCCGCCTTCGAACATCAGTGCATAGCTATGAAACCCCAGTTGCCCGCCGGCGGCCAGGCGGCGCGTGCGCCCGGCGGCAAACATCAGCGTGCAGGCAGAGGCGCACAGCGCCGCGGCCTCGGTATCCAATTGATGCCGCCGGATCAGCTTTGCCGCGCCGCGGGCCTCGTAGATCAGCCCGCCAGGCCCCGCCAGCCGCACCCGGCGCACCTCCGGCGCGGCGGCCAGCAGCGCCTCCATCCGCCGGGTCAGCCCATGGGTGATTTCGCCGTCAAACACCAGCACCAGCCCGTCTTCGGATACGCTCAGGCTGTACTGGGCCTCGCGCTCCAGCCGCCGCTGCTCGGCATAGGCGGGCGCCTCCACCGCCCGGGCAATCAGCAGCGCGTCCCACCACAGGATCACCGCCGCAAACCCTGCAAACAGCAGCACCAGATAACCGCCCCAGACCGCCATCATAGCCCCGGTGCTGCGCACATGCGCATCGGCGCTCAGCTGAAACGCCCGGGCCTGCCACAGCAGAAACAGCCCGTCCGCCGCCATCAGCACAAAGGCCAGCGGCACCGGCAGCCGCACCCATTGGTTCAGCGCCAGCCATCCCAGCACCAGACAGCCCCGCGGCAGCACCACCTGCAGCGCCAGGCTGCGCGGCAGAGACGGGGGCAGGGCGCTCATCCGTTCAGCCCTGCCGCCGCCTTGGCCGGGGCAGGCGCCAGCTGCAGGACGGGCAGCGGTTTGCCTTCAGAAAACATCGCGGCCCTTTCCGGCGCGGCAGGCTAGTTTTGCGTCAGATACTGTCTTGCCGATTTCTGCACGGCGCGGGTGACTTCGGCAAGGGCGGGCGCCATTACCCGCGCCACTTGCCAGGTCAGCGGCACCGGCAGCGTGCTGCCCGCAATCAGCGGCACCAGCCGGCCGCTGCGGATGTCCTCCGCCACCATCGGCAGCGGGTTCATGCCCCATCCCAGACCCGCCGCGGCAGCGTCGATGAACGCCTGGGTCGACGGCAGGAAATGGGCGGGCGGCGACAGGCCGGGCGCCACATTGCGCTCCAGCCACAGCCGCTGCAGATTGTCTTTTGCGTTGAAGATCATACAGGGCGCTTTTGCAGCAGCCTCGGGCGTTACCCCCTGTGCAAACCAGCGCGCCATGAACGCCGGGCTGGCAGTCGCCGCGTAATCCAGCGTGCCCAGCGGATAGGCTTCGAACCCGGTCACCGGCTTGGAACTGGCAGTCACCGCAGCAGAGACCTCGCCCCGTTTCAGCCACTCCGCGCTGTGGTCCTGATCATCCACCAGCAGGTCGAACAGCACCCCCTCCACCGCCGCCATCGCCCCGATGAACCAGCTCGCCAGGCTGTCGGCATTGACCGCAATCCGCAGCCGCACCGGGCCCTGGTCCGCCTCCAGCGAAAGCTCGCGCGCCAGCTGCGCCTCCAAGAGGCCGATATCTTCGGCATGTTTGGCGATCCGCAGCCCCGCCGCGGTGCCGGTGCAGGGCGATCCCCGCAGCACCAGCGCGGTGCCGGTGCGGTCCTCCAGCGCCTTGATCCGCTGGGATATGGCCGAAGGCGTCACCGACAGCGCATGCGCCGCCGCCTCAAACGCGCCGAGGCGCAAGACCGCGCTCAGCGCTGCCAGCTGGCTGGGATCCATCTGCATTAGCAACTCTAATCTGACTTAAACCTCTTTAACTGGATTAATCCCGAGCGAGGTTTTAGTCAAACACCAGCACATGAATGGAGACACCGATGCCCCCCAGCCTGCTCGCCGGATTTGCCCTTGGCCTCAGCCTGATCATGGCGATCGGCGCCCAGAATGCCTTTGTCCTGCGGCAGGGGCTGCGGCGCCAGCATGTGTTCTGGATCTGCCTCACCTGCGCGGGCTCCGACGCGGTGCTGATCACCGCGGGCGTCTTCGGGTTCGGCTCCCTGGCGCTGGCGGTACCGTGGTTCGAGCAGGCGATGCGCTGGGGCGGTGCGGCCTTCCTGATCTGGTACGGCGCCCGCGCCCTGCGGGCCGCCTGGCAGGGCGGGGAGAAGCTGGAAGCAGCGCAGGAGGGCGCAGGCGCAGCGCTGCTGCCGGTGCTGGCCACCGTGCTGGCGCTCACCTGGCTGAACCCGCATGTCTACCTCGACACGGTGGTGCTCCTCGGCTCAATCTCCGCCCAGTATCCGCAGCCCCTGGTCTTTGCCGCCGGCGCCACAATCGCCAGCTTCACCTTCTTCTTCACGCTCGGCTATGGTGCCAGCCTGCTGGCTCCGGTCTTTGCCCGCCCGCGCGCCTGGCAGGTGCTGGACGCCGTTGTCGGCCTGACCATGTGGGCCATTGCGGTAAAGCTGCTCCTGATGTGACGAACAGCGCCTGTGCGCGTCTCGCCCTAACGCCTGCGCGGAATTGCGCTACCTTTTCCCTGTAGCCACCGACAGGAGGGAAGGATGAGCTGGAACCCGGCACTGGAACCGCAATGCCCCGATGCGGGCGGTCTCGACGCGATCGAAACGGTGATCATCCCGCGCGCCCGCGACATCGGCGGCTTCGAGGTCCGCCGCGCGCTGCCTGCGCCGCGCCGCCAGATGGTCGGGCCCTTCATCTTCTTCGACCAGGCCGGACCGGCGGAGTTTTTGACCGGCCAGGGCATCGACGTGCGCCCGCACCCGCATATCGGCCTCGGCACAGTTACCTACCTCTACGAGGGCGAGTTCGAACACCGCGATTCCCTGGGCACCCACCAGATGATCTACCCGGGCGAGGTGAACTGGATGGTGGCGGGCGAGGGCGTCACCCATTCCGAGCGCACCTCCGCCGCGACCCGAAAAGGGGCCAGCAGCCTGTTTGGCATCCAGACCTGGATCGCGCTACCCGAAAGCCACGAGGATGCGCCCGCAAGCTTTGAACACCACGGCAAGGAGGCACTGCCGCTGCTGGAGGGCGAGGGCAAGGCCGCCCGTCTGATCCTCGGCACCGCTTGGGGAGAGAAGGCGCCGGCAACCCTTTATTCCGACACCTTCTATGCCGATGTGGTGCTGCAGGCCGGGTCCAAGCTGCCGTTGCCCACGGATCATGAGGACCGGGGCATCTATGTGACCCAAGGAGCGGTGGAAATTGCCGGCGAAACCTTCGAGGCCGGCCGCATGATGGTGTTCCGCCCGGGCGACGAAATCACCGTGACCGCAGGCCCCCAGGGCGCCCGGCTGATGGCGCTGGGCGGCGAGACGCTGAACGGGCCGCGCTATATCTGGTGGAACTTCGTCGCCTCCTCCCGCGACCGGATCGAGGCGGCCAAGGAATCCTGGGCTGCCGGCGACTGGCAGCACGGGCGCTTTCAGCTGCCGCCGGGCGATGATCAGGAGTTCATCCCGCTGCCCTGACGCCGCAGCGTTCCGGCGCGCAAAGCGGCCCGCCCGGAACTATTTCACATGTGAAGCCTTGTGCCGCCGCCCGAACGGGTGTTCTGTCACCTCATGAGCCAGACCGCAGACACCGCACCAGCCCTCCAAAACCCGCTTAAGGGCGTGTTCTGGATGGTGGTCACGGGGCTGTGCTTTGTCGCGGTGACGGCACTGGTCAAATACCTGGGCAGCCGCATCCCGCCTGCCGAAAGCGCGTTTCTGCGCTATTTGCTGGGGCTGGTGTTTCTGATCCCGATGGCCGGATCCCTGCGCAGGGCGCAGCTGACCCCGCGGCTGTGGGGGCTCTATGCGGGCCGCGGTGCGGTGCATACAGCGGGTGTGATCCTGTGGTTCTACGCCATGACACAGATCCCGCTGGCCGAGGTCACGGCGATGAACTACCTGTCGCCGGTCTATGTGACATTGGGCGCGGCGCTGTTTCTGGGCGAGAAACTGGCCTTCCGCCGCATCTCTGCCATTGCTGTTGCCCTGATCGGCGCGCTGATCATCTTGCGCCCGGGCTTCCGCGAGGTTTCGCCCGGCCACATTGCCATGCTGTTCACCGCGGTGTCCTTCGGCGCCTCCTACCTGATCGCCAAGTTCACCGTCGGCAGCAACAGCCCGGCGGTGGTGGTGGCGATGCTCTCGGTCTTTGTCACCCTCGGGCTTGCCCCCTTTGCCCTGGCCGTCTGGGTGACACCCACCCTGACAGAGGTCGCGATCCTGTTCGGCGTCGCCTGTTTTGCCACTGCGGGCCATTACACCATGACCCTGGCCTTTGCCGCCGCACCCGTGACGGTGACCCAGCCGGTCACCTTCCTGCAGCTGGTCTGGGCCACCCTGCTGGGCGCCCTGGTGTTTGCAGAGCCGGTGGATATCTGGGTGGTTTCCGGCGGCGGGCTGATCCTGGCGGCGGTCAGTTTCATCTCCTGGCGTGAAGCTAGGATCAAAAAGAAAGCCGCTACACCTTCCGGTAACCCGGCCGGGCTTTGATCGTCTTATAGATGTTACAAGTCCGGGGTAATCTCCCGCCCTTACAAGTGTCAGCGGGGGCTGTGAATGGCGTTTTTCCTTTGGCTGCCAGCGCTGCTGCTGGCTGCCCTGTCAGAGCCGGCGGCCGCCAGTGCCGGGACCAGTATCTGCAATGATACCGGGGCCCTGCACCAGCTCGCCGTGACGGCGCGCACCGATGGCAGCTGGATCACCCAGGGCTGGCAGGCTCTGGCGCCGGGCGACTGCACCAACCCTCTGCCGGAGGGGTATCAGGGCCGGTTCTTCTACTTCCGCGCCGAAAGCCCGGGATACCAGTTCCGCGACGACAGCATCCGCTTCTGTACCAAAGCAGGGCCGTTCCGCGCCGGGGGCAGCGGCGATTGCGCCGCCCGCGGCTACCGCGAACAGGCCTTCGCCAGGGCCCGCATCAGCACGGACAGTCAGAAGATTCCGCTCAGTTCCCGTTCCCAGGCCGCGGCCGCTGCGCCAGACACAGACGAAGCCGGCGGCACACCCTACGCGGCAGCTGTTGTCCTGCAGGGCTGCAGCCCGGAGCAGGAGGGCGCCCCTGCGGCCTGCCGCTTTGTCGGCGGCGGCATGGAGATCCGGGCCACCGCCGGCAAACAGGCTGCCGTGCCTGCATTTGCGTTTCTGATGACTTTGCAGCAGGGCGCCCCGCTCGCGGTCGAGGGGGAACTGATCAGTTCCTTCGGCTCTCACGGTGATCTGGACCTGCACAGCGCCGCCTTGCGCCAGCCGAACCGCCATGACCGGCTCTTGCGGCAGATGCAGGGACGCTGGGTGTCCGCGGCGGATCCCGGCGACAGTTTCACCCTGTCCGGCGCGGTGCGTCAGGTCAGCTACAGGGGCAGCGCGATGCCGCCGGAATTCGTCTCGGTGCTGGACACCTGCCACGGCGCGGGCACGGCCGGAGATTTTCTGCTGGCCCGCGACAGCGAACGCGGCACCGGCCTGTGCTACCGGATCCAGTCTCTTAGCAGCGATGAGCTGACCCTGATCTACCTGCCGCGCGGCACCCGGCTGGTCTACCGGCGCCTGCCGGAGGGCTAGGGCAAAGTCTCAGGCGTTCAGGGGATCACCAGATCCACCACCCGGTGCGCCGCCGCGCGGGCGTCCTGCGGGTTCAGCGCCTCCTCGGATTGCGCCGCCTGCAGCCAGACACCATCCATGTAGCACTGCAGCGCCTGGCGCGCGGTTTCCAGCTGTTCCGCCGGCAGCAGCGCCCGCAGCTCGGCCAGGAAATGGCTGCGCACCCGGGCGCGGTTGATTCGGTGCAGGCGGCTGAGCCGCGGCGAGTAGGGGGCATTTGCCCAGAACTGCATCCAGATGCTGCACTGGGGAACGGTGAACAGATCGTCGGCAAAGTTCGCATCCATCACCGCATAAAGCCGCTCGCGCGGGGTGCGCGCGGTGGCGTATCCGTCGCTCATTGCGCGCCGCAGCTTGCCTAAAAGATGCAGCATCGTGGCTTCCATCAGCCCTTCCTTGGAGCCGAAATAATAGTTGATCGAGGCCGCCGACGCGCCGGCTTCCCTGGCGATTTCCGCCATCGTTACAACCCCATAGCCCCGCTTGTGCACGGCGATGATGGTGGCTTCGATCAGCTCTTCGTTGCGGATGTCCCGGATGCGTTTCCTGCTCATGACAAAGTTGTGCGGCAATTGGGGCGCCGTTTCAACTGTTGTTAGAAGGAAATGAAATCTTGAACGGCCATTCAAAAAACCGTTTGGCCGGTCAGCCGGCTGTGATATGTACCCAATCCATGTCTAAGGGCGGAAACCGTCCGGAAATGGGAGGGACATATGACTTCAATCATCTCATTCGGGATTCTGCTGGCCTTTGCGCTGGTGGCGTTCTGCGTGATCAAGTGGTGGAACGTCCGCAACGTCGGCGTGACCCCGGTTCACCTTTTCACCTTCATTGCAATCCTGTTCACCTCCGGTCTGGATGTGGGCCTGATCATGTTCCCGCTGGCCTGGGATTTCCCGCTCTATGCGGACACCGCCGCGGAACCGGCCTATGGCTTCACCAACCCGCTGGCGCTGGAGTTCGGCTTCTGGGGTTTCCTGATCTGGGGCTTCTATTTCCTGACGACCTTCTATTTCTGCGTGATCGAGCCGCGGGTGAAGTTCTTTGAGATCCCGCTGGTGAAATGGATCAACAACATCGTGATCATCGGCACCTGCGCCTTCACCGGCGCGCTGTTTCTAATCTACCTGCCGTATTACGCCACCTTCATGGGCGACGGCGAAACCGTGATCCCGGCCTTCTATGTCATCACCTTCCTGGTGATCCTGTTTGCCGCCTTCTCCTCCACCGACATCAAATACGTGCGCATCCTGTCGGTTGGCTCCACCGTGCTGTTCATGGCGCTGATCCTGGGCATGTGGGCCTATGCGGGCATGGGCCTGGGCGCCTTTGCCGAGACCGCAGGCAACATCGGCGGCTACTTCTCCAACATCCACAAGTTCATCCTGCCGCTGACCGACTATCATGAGTTCTACCTGTTCTGGTGGTTCGCATGGTCGATCATGATCGGCCAGTTCACCTCGCGCTTTGTCGGCGGCCTCAAGACCTGGCAGGTCCTGGCAGCGCTGCTGATCTTCCCGTCGATCCCGCTGGGTGTGTGGTTCTCGGTGCTGTACTATTACCACCTGAACAGCATCGAAACGACGCTGCTGATCAACGTCTCCATGGTCGCGGTGGGCATCATCTTCGTGGTCAACTCCTTTGACTCGCTGATCCGCCTCTACACCGACAACCTGAACCTGACGGCCAAGCGGTTCGGCACCATTCCCTATGTGCTCGGCAACGCGGTTGTGCTCTTCGGCCTCACGCTGGCCTTCCAGAGCCAGTGGCTGCAGATCCAGTGGATCGGCACCATCGTGATCGGCATTTACGTGGCCTGCCTCGCCTACATCCTGGCCTTCAAGCGCAGCGACGTGATGAGCATCGACGCCTCGCCCGAGGAAAACACCCTCGATTTCGAGAAGATCAAGACAGCCCACTAAGGGCGGTCTCCCGGCTGGCCCCCAAGTTTCCCCGAATGAGGGGACCAGCCACCAACTGCCTGGCAGCGCTTTCGGGCCTGCCAGGCGCCTTTGCAAAGCATCGCCAATTCTTGGGAGGTCCGCGATGAGTGCCCCGAATATCCTGATCCTGATGGTTGACCAGTTGAATGGGACGCTTTTCCCGGACGGCCCCGCCGACTGGCTGCATGCTCCGAACCTGAAGAAACTGGCGGAACGCTCCACCCGCTTTGCCAACGCCTATACCGCATCGCCCTTGTGCGCGCCGGGCCGGGCGTCCTTCATGTCCGGGCAGCTGCCCTCGCGCACCGGCGTCTATGACAACGCGGCTGAGTTCCGCAGTGACATCCCGACCTACGCCCACCACCTGCGCCGCGCCGGCTATTACACCTGCCTCTCGGGCAAGATGCACTTTGTCGGCCCCGACCAACTGCACGGGTTCGAGGACCGGCTGACCACCGACATTTACCCGGCCGACTTCGGCTGGACCCCGGATTACCGCAAGCCGGGCGAGCGCATCGACTGGTGGTACCACAACATGGGGTCGGTCACCGGGGCAGGGGTGGCGGAGACCTCCAACCAGATGGAATACGACGACGAGGTTGCCTACAACGCCACCGCCAAGCTTTATGAGCTGTCGCGCGGTCTGGACGACCGCCCCTGGTGCGTCACCGTCTCCTTCACCCATCCGCACGACCCCTATGTGGCCCGCCGCAAGTACTGGGATCTCTATGAGGACTGCGAACACCTGCTGCCCGAGGTTCCGGCGATGGCATACGAGGACCACGACCCCCACGCGCAGCGGATTTTTGATGCCAACGACTGGCGCAGCTTCGACATCTCGCAAGAGGACATCAAGCGCTCCCGCCGCGCCTATTTCGCCAACATCTCCTATCTGGATGACAAGATCGGCGAGATCCTGAACGTGCTGGAAACCACACGGCAGGAGGCGATCATCCTGTTTGTCTCCGACCACGGCGACATGCTGGGGGAGCGCGGATTGTGGTTCAAGATGAACTTCTACGAAGGCTCTTCGCGGGTGCCGCTGATGATCTCGGCGCCGGACCTGCCTGCGGGCCTGATCGAAACCCCGGTCTCAACCATCGACGTGACCCCGACGCTGGGCGCGCTGGCCGGTGCCGACATGGGCGAGATCGAGCCCTGGACCGACGGCCAGAACCTGGTGCCGCTGGCCACCGGCACCGAACGCACCGAGCCGGTGCTGATGGAATACGCGGCAGAGGCGTCTTATGCGCCGCTGGTCTCCATGCGCTACGGCAAGTGGAAGTACAACCGCTGCGCGCTCGACCCTGATCAGCTGTTCGATCTGGAGGCCGACCCGCACGAGCTGACCAATCTGGCAGAGGACCCGGCCCACGCCGGCACCCTGCAGACGCTGCGCGCCAAGTCAGAGGCGCGCTGGAACCTGGAGACCTTCGACGCAGACGTGCGCGCCAGCCAGGCCCGCCGCTGGGTCGTCTACGAGGCGCTGCGCCAGGGCGGCTACTACCCCTGGGACTACCAGCCGCTGCAAAAGGCCTCTGAGCGCTACATGCGCAACCACATGAATCTCGACACCCTCGAGGAAAGCAAACGCTTTCCCCGGGGCGAATAACCATAGCAACCGTTCAGCATCTCCCCTGCTGAAAACCCCCGCTGGAGACACACACCATGACACATCCCGCACAGCCCAAAGCCAGCCACTTCATCAACGGCGCATACGTCGAAGACACCGCAGGCACCCCGATCCCGGTGATCTACGCCGCAACGGGTGAGCAGATCGCCACCGTCTACGCGGCCACGCCCGCAATCGTCGAACAGGCGCTGTCCACCGCCAAGGAAGCGCAGAAGGCATGGGGCAAGATGACCGGCACCGAGCGCGGCCGCATCCTGCGCCGCGCCGCCGACATCATGCGCGAGCGCAACCATGAACTGTCTGTTCTGGAAACCTATGACACCGGCAAACCGCTGCAGGAAACCCTGGTGGCCGACGCAACCTCCGGCGCCGACGCGCTGGAGTATTTCGGCGGCCTCGCAGGCTCCCTGACCGGCGAGCATATCCCGATGGGCGAGGACTGGGTCTATACCGTGCGCGAGGCACTGGGCCTGTGTGTCGGTATCGGCGCCTGGAACTACCCGACCCAGATCGCCTGCTGGAAAGGCGCGCCCGCACTGGCCTGCGGCAACTCGATGGTGTTCAAACCGTCCGAGACCACGCCGCTCTGCGCCCTGAAAGTGGCCGAGATCCTGCACGAGGCGGGCCTGCCCGCGGGCCTCTACAACGTCATCCAGGGCATGGGTGAGGTCGGGGCCGCGCTGGTCACCGACCCGCGCGTCGACAAGGTCTCGCTGACCGGCTCGGTGCCGACCGGCAAGAAGGTCTATGCTGCCGCCGCCGCAGGCATGAAGCACGTCACCATGGAACTGGGCGGCAAATCGCCGCTGATCATCTTTGACGATGCGGATGTGGAAAACGCCGTCGGCGGCGCCATCAACGGCAACTTCTACTCCTCCGGCCAGGTCTGCTCCAACGGCACCCGCGTGTTTGTGCAGAAAGGCATCAAGGAGAAATTCCTGGCCCGCCTGGCGGAACGCACCGGCGCCGCCGTGCTAGGCGATCCGCAGGACGAGGCGACGAACTTCGGCCCGATGGTCACCGAAAACCAGATGAACATCGTGCTGGGCTACATCGAAAAAGGCAAAGAGGAAGGCGCCCGCCTGATCTGCGGCGGCAAGCGCGCAGATATGCCGGGCTTCTTCGTTGAACCCACCGTCTTTGCCGATGTGACCGACGACATGACCATCGCGCGCGAGGAAATCTTCGGCCCGGTGATGTCGGTTCTGGACTTCGACACCGAGGAAGAGGTGATCGCGCGGGCCAATGACACAGAGTTCGGCCTGTCGGCAGGTGTCTTCACCAACGACTTCAGCCGCGCCCACCGGGTGATCGGCCAGCTGGAGGCCGGCAGCTGCTTCATCAACTCCTACAACGACGCGCCGGTCGAGGCGCCGTTCGGCGGAGTGAAGGCCTCCGGCGTGGGCCGCGAGAACTCGAAAGAGGCGATCAAGCACTTCAGCCAGGTGAAGTCGGTCTACGTCCGCATGGGCGACGTCGAAGCGGCGTTCTGATTGCCCTTTCGGGCAACGCCCACCCGCCCGCCCCGTTGCCCAAAAGGGCAATCAGGGCAGGGCGCGAGACAACCGGAGCTGCCTGCCCAGGCGGGCAGCCCGGCAGGAAATGCAAGGCAGAGCCGGGCAGGCGGGCAGCCCCCGGTCTCAGCGACGGAGAGAAGAAATGAACGCGGATTATGTGATTGTCGGCGCCGGCTCTGCGGGCTGTGCCATGGCCTACCGGCTCAGCGAGGCCGGCAAGAAGGTCTTGGTGATCGAACACGGCGGCACCGATGCCGGGCCGTTTATCCAGATGCCGGGCGCGCTCAGCTACCCGATGAACATGCCGCTCTATGACTGGGGCTACAAATCCCAGCCCGAACCGCATCTGGGCGGCCGCGAACTGGTCTGCCCGCGCGGCAAGGTGATCGGCGGCTCCTCCTCGATCAACGGCATGGTCTATGTGCGCGGCCATGCGGGCGACTACAACCACTGGGCCGAGTCCGGCGCTGCCGGCTGGTCCTATGCCGACGTGCTGCCCTACTTCAAACGCATGGAAACCTGGAACGACCGCGGCCACGGCGGCGACCCGGACTGGCGCGGCAAGGACGGCCCGCTGCATGTGACCCGCGGCCCCCGCGACAACCCGCTGCACGACGCCTTCGTCAAGGCAGGCGCGCAGGCAGGCTACCCGGTCACCTCCGACTATAACGGCGAACAGCAGGAAGGCTTTGGCCCGATGGAGATGACGGTCTACAAGGGCCGCCGCTGGTCCGCCGCCAACGCCTATCTGAAGCCCGCGCTGAAGCGCGATAACTGCGATCTGATCCGCGCCTTCGCCCGCAAGGTGGTGATCGAGGATGGCCGCGCCGTGGGCGTCGAGATCGAACGCGGCGGCAAGGTCGAGGTGATCCGCGCCAACGCCGAGGTGATCCTGGCGGCCTCCTCGCTGAATTCCCCTAAGATGCTGATGCTCTCCGGCATCGGCCCGGCCAAGCACCTGGCCGAGCACGGCATTGATGTGGTCGCCGACCGCCCCGGCGTCGGCCAGAACCTGCAGGACCATCTGGAATTCTACTTCCAGTTCGCCTGCAAGCAGCCGATCACCCTGTTCAAATACTGGAACCTCGTGGGCAAGGGCCTGGTCGGTGCGCAGTGGCTGTTCACCAAGACCGGCCTGGGCGCCTCCAACCAGTTCGAAAGCGCCGCCTTCATCCGGTCTGACAAGGGCGTGGATTACCCGGACATCCAGTACCACTTCCTGCCCATCGCGGTCCGCTACGATGGACAGGCGGCGGCAGAGGGGCATGGCTTCCAGGCCCATGTCGGCCCGATGCGCTCGCCCTCACGCGGGGAGGTCACGCTGGCTTCCGCCGATCCCAAGGACGCGCCGAACATCCTGTTCAACTACATGTCGACAGAACAGGACTGGATCGACTTCCGCAAATGCGTGCGCCTCACGCGTGAGATCTTCGCTCAGGACGCGATGAAGCCCTTCCTCAAGCATGAGATCCAGCCCGGCGAGCACCTGCAGACCGACGACGAGATCGACGGCTTCCTGCGCGAGCATGTGGAAAGCGCCTATCACCCCTGCGGCACCTGCAAGATGGGCGCGGCTGAGGATCCGATGGCCGTCGTCGACTCGGAATGCCGCGTCATCGGCGTCGACGGCCTGCGCGTTGCCGACAGCTCGATCTTCCCGCGGATCACCAACGGCAACCTCAACGGCCCCTCGATCATGACCGGCGAGAAGGCCTCCGACCACATCCTGGGCCGCCGCCTGCCGTCCTCCAACGCAGAGCCGTGGTTCAACCCGAACTGGCGCGAAGCGCAGCGCTGATCCTGCTGCCAAGCCAGCAAGCCGCCCGCCACCTCCCCTTTGTGCGGGCGGCTTACTTTCCGCAAAATTCTTTCTGAAAATCAGCGCGCCGCGCACATCTTTTGATCCGCGTCAAAGTGGCGGGGCAGGGCACGGCATAATCTGCAACCGACCCTAGGAAAAAGGAGCGAGCAGGTGTCCAATACTCCCCATGAACTGGCCGACGAATTCCCGGAAAAAGCGGCGCTGATGAGCCAGCTGAAACAGTCGGACGCGCATTTTGCCAAGCTGGCGGATGAATACCACGAGGTGAACCGCGCCGTGCACCGGGCGGAAACCAACGTGGAGCCGGTCAGCGCTCAGGCCGAAACCGAGATGCGCAAACAGCGCGCCGTGCTGAAGGATGAGATCTGGGGGATCCTGTCCAAAGCGTAAGGCAAAGACCGGTTTGTGACCGAAGGGGGGCATCGCTGATGCTCCCCATTTTTGCGCCCCGCCAAAGGCCCTGGCTGGCGGCGTGTCCCGCCGCGGCTGCCGCAGCCGGTCATTCTGCCTGAATAGACTGCGGGAACTTCACCAGCGCGGCCACACGTCCGAACGCAAGCGCCTGCGCATCGACGTCATGGGGAACCGACTTTGACTTTTCCATGCCCAAGGCAAAGTAACGGTTGCCCCAGACCGGCATCCCGCGGTCGCCGTGCGGGTTGACCATGTTCCGGCCATCGATGATCGCCTGAATGTCATCGGCCGGGAACTGGCCGCTGTAGCGCGCCGAAATGGCCGTAAGATCCGGCGGCTTGTTCACAAGCACCTGGGCCACGGGGCCGTCCCCCTTGCCGTTCGGGCCATGGCAGGATGCACATTGCGCCATGTATTCCGTGTGGCCCAAGGCCACCTGTGCGGCTTCATCAAACGCACTGCCCTGACCTGCGAATGCAATCAGCGAAACACATGCGTAAACGGCCGCGGGCAGCTTGCGCCCGATTTTCTTGGCAATAGTCATGTCATCCTCCCAAACCAGAAATACCCGTACCAAACAAAAGCGTGAGACACCCAGGCGCGGCTTTTCCCCATCCCGCAGGGAACGCCGGAACTGCTGCGGCCGCGTATGGCCGTGCCTGACAGATGCAGTGTTCCATCGCAAAAATTCTGCTGCAATAACGCAGATCAATCCCGCGCGCCGTGACGCGCTCGAAGCCGTGGATCAGCCAGCGGCGGCGTCCCGCAAAAAGGCCTCTCCCGCGGCCAGCCCGGCGTCCCAGGTCGCCTGGATTTTCGCCGGATCGGTAAAGTCGATCTTGTCGGCGGGCACTTCTTCCTCAGGCGCCACATACAGCCGTCCCGCCACCTCCGGCAGGCGCTTGTAGCGGCGGGTCAGCAGCACCAGCGTGCGCCCCTCGTTGGGCTCCGGCATCGGCGCCTGATCGGCCATGCCGCCGTCGATCACCGCCCGCCCGTTCCAGCGCGGCGGCGCGAACACCGGCGGGATGGTGGCGGCAAACCGCACCAGATCGGCCAGCCTGCCGTCGCGCGCCGCGGCGTTTGCGTCCACCAGGCTGGAGGTGACACCCAGCCGCTCCGCCCAGTTGAAATGCGGCGAGCCGACCAGGTGCAGCTCCGCCTCATAGGCCAGCGTGGCCAGGCTGCCCGTCAGCCGCGCCCAGCGGTGCGATGGCGGATGGCCCAGCAGGATCTGCGCCTGCGGCCCGGCGGCCACCCGCGCCATCGCATCGCCGTCCAGCGCCCGGGTAACCACCTCCCCATAGACCCGCTGGTGCGGGGTCAGCCCGCCGTCGCCGGGCTGGTGCCAGCTGATGTTGCTGCTGGTCTTCCGGAAGGCGTCCTTCATCTCTGCCAGCACGCGCTCCCCGCGGCCCGACAGGAACCCGGCCAGCGTCAGCGCGCCGCCGGACACCCCGGTCACCCGCACGGGTCTCAGCGGCAGCGCATCCTGCACCACGTGCAGAAAGCCGCCCTGCCAGAAACAGCGGCATCCGCCGCCGGACAGGACCAGTTGTTCAAATGCCGCCATGGTCCCTAACCTAAAGCGCGCGGCGGCTGCAGGCCAGCCGCGGCGTCAGCTGACCTCATAGGGCAGCACGCCGCGCTGATCGGTGTTGATGGTCAGCCGCCGCTCCAGCGGCGGGACAGAGCGCTGGTGGCAGTCCTTGCGCTCGCAAATGCGGCAGGAGATGCCGATCGGCTCATAGGCGCTGTCCTGACTCACATCCAGCCCGTCCGCATAGACCAGCGCATCCGCGTGGCGCACCTCGCACCCCAGCGCAATCGCATAGCGCCTGACCGGCGCCCCGAAGGAGCCGCCGGGTTTCGACACATCCCGCGCCAGCGAGATATAGCGCACCCCGTCCGGCGTCTCCGCCAGCTGGCGCAGGAACCGGCCCGGGGTCTCAAACGCCCGGTGCACGTTCCACAAGGGGCAGGCGCCGCCGAACCGGGCAAACTGCAGCCGCGTGGCCGAATGCCGCTTGGTGATGGTGCCCGCCTGATCGACCCGCACGAAGAAGAACGGCACCCCCTTGGCGCCGGGCCGCTGCATGGTCGACAGCCGGTGCGCAATCTGCTCGATCGAGGCGCCGAACCGGATCGCCAGCACCTCCAGGTCATGGCGGCAGGCCTGCGCGGCCTCCAGAAACCGGCCATAGGGCATCAGCGCCGCGCCCGCGAAATAGTTGGCGAGGCCGATCTTAGCGATGGAGCGGGCCTCCTCGCTCTGGAACTTTGCAAAGTCCAGCGTGGCCTCCAGCAAAGTGTTCTGCCTGAGCAGCGCCACCTGCAGCAGCATCTGGAACAGCTGCGTCTGCGGCGCGGAGCGGTTGGAGAGATGCAACACCTGCGCCCCGGCATCATAATGCCGCAGCCCCTCCATTTCGGTCTGGCGCACGGTGATGCCGCCGCGCTCCAGCTCGGCAATGGCGGCGGCGCGGATGTCGCTGGTGGCGGCAAACCGTTCTGCCGCGTGATCCACCGCGTCGATGTAATTGTCGCAGTAGTGGAAGAAATCGCGCACCTCTTCCCAGGGGCTGGCCTGAATGCGCGCATCCTCCCGCCCCAGCGCCTCATCCAGGGAGGCCAGGCGTTCATGCGTCTGCCGGTAGGCCCGGTGCAGCGCCAGAAAGGCCCGCGCCAGTGCCGGCGCGTTCGAGGCCGTCAGCCGCAGGTCGGCCAGGGGGGGCGCATCATCGGCAAACACCGGATCCGCCATCGCCTCGCGCATGTCGCTGACCAGCCGCTCGCTGTCGCCCGCGCTCAGCTCGGTGACGTCCATGCCGAACTCCTGCGCCAGCGCCAGCACCACCGTGGTGGACACCGGGCGGTTGTTGTTCTCCATCTGGTTCAGATAGGGCAGGGAGACGCCCAGCTTGGCGGCGAAATCCTTCTGCGTCAGCTCCAGCCGCTGCCGCATCTCGCGCAGCTTGGCGCCGGCGTAAAGTTTCTGGGTGGCCATGGGGCGCGCCTTTGCAAATCGAACTCCTGCGAACAGTATAATTGCAAAGGGGCGCCTGCAAGGCCGCGGCGGCGCTTAAGCGCGGATCTGCCGCTCCCGCCAGACCACCAGCAGGATCGCAATCAGTCCGCTGGCGGCAGTGGCAAACATGATCACCAGCAGCGGCACTGCCGTCGACCCGGGCACCAGCAGCATGCCCGCAAAGGCGCTGAGCGCCGCACCGGCGCCGATCATGATCGCGCCGCTAAGGCCTGACGCCGTGCCCGCCAGATGCGGCCGGACGGAAATCGCGCCGGCGGTGGCATTCGGGATCGCCATGCCGTTGCCCAGGCCGACAAAGCACATGAGGCCAAAGAAGGTGAACACGCTGTCCGCGCCCGCCATCGCAATCAGCAGCGACAGCAGCACCCCGCCGCCGTTGATCACGCAGCCCCACAGCACCATGCGGTTGACCCCCAGCCGCATGGAGTAGCGGCCGGAGATGAAGTTGCCGGCAAAATACCCCACCGCAGGCGCAGAGAAGTAAACGCCCAGTTCCGCCGTGCTCAGCCCGTAGACCTCGGTGCCGACAAATGGCGCGCCGCCCAGGTAGGCAAAGAACGCCCCCGAAGCGAGACCCGAGGACAGCGAATAGCCCCAGAACCGCGGCGAGCGCAGCAGCTCGGGATACTCGCGGAACTGCGCCACCAGCGTCTTGCCGCTCTTGTGCGCGGTCTCGCCGAAATCGGTGAAGGTGATCACCAGCGTCGCCGCGCCGACCAGGAACAGCATCCAGAAATTGGCCTTCCACCCCATCCACTGATCCAGAAACCCGCCGATCGCCGGGCCGATCATCGGCACGATTGCCATGCCCATGGTGACATAGCCGATCATGCTGGCGGCCTCGTTGGTGTCATAAAGATCGCGCACCGCGGCGCGGCTCAGCACCATGGTGGCCGCAACCGCCGTCTGCGCCACCCGGAACATCAGGAACACCTCTGCCGTCGGCGCATAGATGCAGCCCAGCGTCGCCAGGAGGAACAGCACGATGCTGGTCAGGATCACCGGCCGCCGCCCCATCTGGTCGGAAATCGGCCCGACAAAGATCTGCACCACCGCATTGCCCGCCAGATACAGCGCCACCGACAGCTGCATCACCCGGTAGTCAACCGCGTAATACTCCGACATGCCCGCCAGCGACGGCAGGTGCAGGTTCATGCCAAGCGCCGAGAGGCCTGCCAGCAGGATCAGGGTGAAGATGCGCGGAGGCGTCCGCTGGCCGGCGGCCCGGGTATCATATGTGGACATACCATCCGGTTAGAGCAGTCGGCCGGCGTTGTCCATCAATCCTCTGCGCAGCGGCGCACAGAGGTGCCGCAGCGTCAAAAGTTCCTTGCAAGAATTTCTCGGCGTCACCTATGGTTGCTCAGGCAGCGCGTATTTCCGCGCATTTCCCCAGGGCCGCCCGTTTGTTGTGTTGAGGTGATACATGGCCACTACCCCGGATCCGCTTGCCAACAACCCGGCCATCCGCGAATGGGCCGAACGGTTTTATGCCGTCAAGGCCTGGACCATGCCGGATATGCCGGATCCCGGGGATGAGGATCTCGACCTGCGGCGCAAGGCGGCGCTGGCGGAACTGGCCAAGATCACCATTCCTGCCGCGCTCAGCTCCGGCGCCCGGCGCAGCCTGGCGGGCGGGCGCAAGGCGCTGAAAAAGGAAATCCTCAGCGCCGGCGGCGCGGATGCTTTTGATCAGATCGACAGCGATATCCAAAAGCTGTCCGGCCAGATCGCCGCGCAGACCGCCACCGCAGCGGCCAGGGACAAGGCCCTAGCCGCCCTTGCCGCGGCTGAGGCCAAGTGCGCGTCGGTGCGCGACAGTCTCGATCAGGGCGCTTTCACCTATCTGGAAGGGCTGATCAAAGCCGCGCACAAGGCCATGGCCGCCGCGGTCACGGCCACTGATTTCGAGACGGTGGAGGCTTCGGCCAAGGATATCACCGCCAAGGCGGAGGCCGCCAATACCTACGGCCTGTTCTTCGACACCTGGACCCGCGGCACGCTGGCGCTGATTGCCGCGCTCAGCGGCGGCGCCAAGGACACCGCGGAGGCTGACCGCAGCGCCCGGTTGAAAACCGCCGCAGGCCATTCCAAGACGGGGGATTTCGGCGCGGCCAAAACGGCGCTGGAGGGCTGGAAAACCAACCTCGGCGACGAGGGCGATCTGGCCAAGGCGCTCAGCTTTGACGCGCTGCTGGCGGACTACATGGCAAACACCCACGACCGCTGCGACTTCATCCTGTCCAGCATGGTGCCGGACGCCAAGGATTACCGCAACCACCTGAAAAACGCCAAGAAGAAGGCCTATAAGGAACAGAAGTTCGCCGAAGCCGAGGCGCTGCTGCAGGAGCTGATCGCCTACAGCTCCCCGGACCGCAGCGCGCTGGCCCGCTACATGCGCACCTTCGACGCGTCGCTGAGGGCCGACAAGGGCTTCCGCGATGCCTTGGCCGCAGCCGATGCCAAGCAGAAGTTCAAGGGCACCAACGATCCTGCCGGGGCAATGGCGGATTTGAAGGTCTGGGAAAAGGCGAACCGCGTGCTGATGCGCCAGAGCCGCTCCAAGCAGATCGTCAAGGCGCTGGAGAAGAAATACGAGGCGCTCAAGAAGGTTCTGGCGGAGCCTGAACTGTCCGACCTCACCGCCACCTGGGACGCGCATAAGACGCTGGCAGATGCCGGGAATTTCGACAAGGACGCGGGCGCGCCGCAGTACCACGTCAAGCTCAACGCGCTGTTCCAGCTGCTGAAGGTCGTGGATGAGCGGCGCGAGATGGCGCAGATCCTGCAGCGCTATCCGGCGGCTGCCGGGTATGATTTCCAGCAGCCGGTAAACACTGCCCTAGCCGCGCAGAAGTACCCCGAGGCGGTGGCCGCGGTGCCCGGCGCGCTGGCGCTGCTGCGTGCGATGCCGGCATATCTGGAGGCCAAGCAGGCTGCCGAAGATCTGCTGGCGATGCTGCCGGGCGACGCGGATGAGCTGACCGGCCCGCTGGATGCGGCGCTCAAGGCGGCAGAGGTGACGGCCCGCGGCGGCGATCCCGCCAAGGCCGCCAGCGATTTGCAGGCGGTGCTGGACGGCACCGATTACATGGACCTGGTGCTGGCGATGGCGGACTACCGCGCCAAGCTGGCCAGGGTCGAAAAAGAGCACAGCCGGACCAAGAAATACCTCGATCTGAAACCGGCCGAAGACAAGCTCGACGAGTCGCTGAAAACCGCCACGGACCGGGCGGACAGTGACAGGGAATACGGCGACGCCTTCCTGATGCTGGACGCCCACCAGAAACTGCTGGCGGAGGTCAAGCCGATGGCCACCGCCCGCTTCCAGGTGCAGGGCATCCTCAAGGCCCTTGAACGGGCCGGCACGGATGCCGGCAAGCTGACACCGTTCAAGGAGCGTGCCGCGGCGGCGGAGGATGAGGCGAAGAAACCCGATTTCGCGACGGCCAAGACCGCCTTTGACGGCATCCGCACCGACCTGCAGGCGCTTTGCAAGGAAGCCGCCGGGGACTGCGAGGCGAAGGACGGCGTGGACAGCAACGCAGGCCACTCGCTGGACCGCCACGGCCCCGGCGTCAGCGACGAGGACCTGATCCAGCGCCTCAAGACCGGCAAGCCGCCGAACGCAAAAACCGACGACGAGCGCTCCTACACCGGTGCGTCGTCCAAATTCCACAGCCCGCAGGACTGGCTGGCGGGCCGCGAATTGGCGGCTCAGGCGGCCAAGGCCAAGGGCGTCGAGATCGACGATACGGAAATGACGGTCTCCGGCGACCCGCTCGACTGGCCCGAGGAAAACTTCGACTGCACCGTCGAGCATGGCCGCCCGATCGACAAGGCCTATGTCGGCCACAAGAAGCATGTGCGCCTGGACGACAACGGCGAGCCGGTCCCCGATAAGACCTATGAAACCTTCGAGGAGATCGAGGGCCTGACCCGCGCCTATGTGAACTTCATCTGGGAGCCGGAGAAGCTGCCCGCCGAAACCACGGACCATCCCGCCCCCGGCACGGCCCATGCGGAGGTGAAGCCGCAGGACAACGCCGATTACGCCGCTAAATACCAGGAGCGGCACGGCGCCGCCCCGGCCAAGATCCCGGGCCGCTGGGTGATGATGCAGCAGTATCCGGTCGCCGACGGCTGGGACAATGAGACAAAGACCTACACCAACGCCAATCCGGGGAATATGATCCCATGAAAATCCGCAAGGAACTGATCGCAGGCTACACGCGGCTGCTGACCATGGGCCGGGCCGTCAACGCGCCCGATCCGATGGCTGACCTCTCCCAGTTCGACGCCGATATCCGCGCCATGCACAGGCGCGCCCACAAGGAGGGCAACCTGGACTGGCTGCGGCTGGCGCTGGATTCCCTGATCGCCAATCCGCGCGGCCGCATCGGTGAGTTTGCAGGCCAGCAGTACCCGTTCAGCGATCAGGAGCTTGAGGCGCTGTTCCGCCGCGCCTACGGGATGATCTGGCCCGGTCAGCCGCTGTCGGATCCCGGCGATGAGGCGGATCTGGAGTTTGTTGATATGAGCGCCGAAGACTGGGCCGCCGCCGCCGGCAGCGCCAGCTAGGAGGATACCATGCCAGACCAGGCTTTTGATTCCGATGCCGTCCTGAAACTGCTGAAGAAGTCCAAGGCCAGCGGCAACGAGCTGCCCTTCGCCTTCGGCCTGGCGGGCAAGCCGGAAAACTGCGGGCTGATGGTCGACCTGCGCAAGCCCGGCAAGGTGCTGCGCGGCGACATGAAGAAGATGCCGGGCATCAAGAAGACCTGTTTCGGCACCCTTCGGGTGGAGGAGAACGAGGTCTTCCTGATGCCGGAAAAGCCGCTGAAGGGCATCGTCAAGCAGCTGAAGAAGCGGTTCAAGGCCGAAGGCATGGTCAAGTTCAAGCCGGTGCTGGTCGGTCCTGACGGCAGCATCATCGACGAGGACAGCCTGCCGGATGACGACGCGGAAGCGCTGGAAACCAGCGCCCCGGCACAGGCGGATGGGGGCGCGGCAGCCGCGCTGAAACAGCGCGTCACCGCCGCCGCCGCGGCGGTCAAAGCGCTGGGCAATCCTGAGCTCGCGGCCAGGCTCGCCCCGGAACTCAAGGCTGGCGCCAAGCTGCTGGGGCAGGGCGATCACGACGGCTGCGCCGCCCGGCTCGACCGGCTGGAGGCGGCGCTGGCCAAGCTTCAGGCGCAGCCCGAACCGGCCCCGGCGCAGTCCGGACAGGCCGCCAAGCTCAGCAAGCTGCTGGCGGCGCAGGCAGCCCGGATCAAGACCCTGCCGCCGGAGCAGGCAGCACCGCTGGCGGAGCAGGCCCGCGCCATCGCCGCCAGTCTCAAATCCGGCGCCCTGCCGGACGCCGCAGCGGGCCTCAAGGCGCTGATCAAGGCGCTGGACGCCCCGGCAGAGGCTGAGGCGCCGCAGGCAGACGTGATGGAGATTTGGCAGGCTGCCAAGGAGGACGTCGACCGCGGCGTCTCCGAGCTGCAGGCGGCGCTGCGCTCCCAGAACCACCCGGTGCTGGCGCAGATCGCCGACGCCGGGCTGGCCGGGGTCACCGACGGCAACCAGACCGCCCTGATGAAGGCGCTGTTCGAGATGAAATCCGCCACCGGCGAGGCCCGCAAGGCCGCAGCGCAGGCGCTGCTGGCCCAGATCGCGGCCTATCTCAAGTTCCTCAGGAACGATCCGGTGATCACCATGGTCGAAGACAACCCCTTTGGCGTCTCCGTCCCGGTCAAGGCGCCGCTGACCAGCGCCCTGCGGCAGATGGCGGACATCGCCAAGGCCGCCTGACAGGGCGGCCCGGCTTCACGTGCCCGATCAGTTGATGACCGTGCCGCCAATGCCGACGGTAAGGTTTTCGAACAGCTTGCGTGACACGTTGTTTGCAAACCCGTCCAGCGTGCGGCGGTAATCTTCTGGCGCAGAGGGGGTGGTCATCGCGCCGATGAGGCCGCCGGCGCGCAATTCGTCGGTGAAGCCCTTGACTGTGACGGGGGCCACGAGAGTTTCGCCTTGGGTGGTTTTCAGGGTCACAATGCCTTCAATCTGGCTGCGGCCGCCGACCACGAACGACTGCCCGGGCGAGACCAGTGCCAGCTTTGTTGGCGTGACAGAAAGAACCGCATTGGTGCCGCCGTTCATGCCTCGGGCCCGGATCTGACGCGTTAGCGCGATGTCCAGCTGCTGATTGAACTGCGTTTCGGTCAACGGGTAGTCACGGCCGGTCCGCACGGAGCCGTCTTCCTTCAACGGCAGGGAGCCGGGGTTGATTTGCACATCGACGATATTGATGTTCGAGCTGACCGACGGGTCGACCAGTGCGGTGTGTTCTTCACAGGCTGCAAGCACAATAGCAGAAGCAAGCGCAAGAAAGCTGCGCCGGTTAAAGAAAGCCAAATTCAAAGCTCCTTGAGTGTTTTTGTTTTGCGGGACTTCGCTTAGAGGCGAGTCCCCGTGAAGTCACCAGATTTTTGCTCTGCCCTCGCGGAAAGCTGGGAAAATTTGCTGATTTTCAAATTTGCTAACCACGTATGCTAACGGTTTGCAAATTTGCGATAATGTCCTTTGGCTTGGCGCCTGCGCAATATATGGTCCCGGTGACATCTACAGGGGACATGTGCCATGAAAGACATCCTTTCCGAGCTGGAAGACCGCCGCGAAGACGCGCGGCTGGGCGGCGGCCAGCGCCGCATCGACGCACAGCATGGGCGCGGCAAGCTGACAGCCCGCGAACGGATCGAGCTGTTGCTGGACGAGGACAGCTTCGAAGAATTCGACATGTTCGTCAGCCACCGCTGCACCGATTTCGGCATGGAAGACAACAAGCCCGCAGGGGACGGCGTGGTCACCGGCTGGGGCACCATCAACGGCCGCCAGGTCTATGTCTTCTCCCAGGATTTCACCGTGCTGGGCGGCTCGGTCTCCGCGACCCACGCCCAGAAAATCTGCAAGATCATGGACATGGCGGTGCAGAACGGCGCGCCGGTGATCGGCATCAACGATTCCGGCGGCGCCCGCATCCAGGAAGGCGTCGATGCCCTGGCCGGCTACGCCGAAATCTTTCAGCGCAACATCATGGCCTCCGGCGTGATCCCGCAGATCTCCGTCATCATGGGGCCTTGCGCGGGCGGCGCGGTCTATTCGCCCGCGATGACCGACTTCATCTTCATGGTCAAGGACACCTCCTACATGTTCGTGACCGGCCCGGACGTGGTGAAAACCGTGACCAACGAGGTGGTGACGGCTGAGGAACTGGGCGGCGCCTCCACCCACACCCGGAAATCCTCCGTCGCTGACGGAGCGTTTGAAAACGATGTGGAAGCCCTGGCCGAAGTCCGCCGCCTGGTTGACTTCCTGCCGCTCAACAACCGCGAAAAACCGCCGGTGCGTCCGTTCTTCGACGAGCCTGGCCGCCTGGAGAGCAGCCTGGACACTCTGATCCCGGAAAACCCCAACAGCCCCTACGACATGAAGGAGCTGATCACCAAGGTCGCGGACGAGGGCGATTTCTACGAGATCCAAGAGGATTTCGCCAAGAACATCATCACCGGCTTCATCCGTCTCGAAGGCCAGACCGTCGGCGTCGTCGCCAACCAGCCGATGGTGCTGGCCGGCTGCCTCGACATCGACTCCAGCCGCAAGGCCGCCCGTTTCGTGCGCTTCTGCGACTGTTTCGAAATCCCGATCCTGACCTTCGTCGACGTGCCGGGCTTCCTGCCGGGCACCTCGCAGGAATACGGCGGCGTCATTAAGCACGGCGCCAAGCTGCTGTTCGCCTATGGCGAAGCCACCGTGCCGAAGGTCACCGTGATCACCCGCAAGGCCTATGGCGGCGCCTATGACGTGATGGCCTCCAAGCACCTGCGCGGCGACTTCAACTATGCCTGGCCGACCGCCGAGATCGCGGTGATGGGCGCCAAGGGCGCCACCGAGATCATCCACCGCGCCGATCTGAACGATCCCGAGAAGATCGCCCAGAAAACCGCGGAGTATGAAGACCGGTTCGCCAACCCCTTCGTGGCGGCTGAGCGCGGCTTCATCGACGAGGTGATCATGCCCCAGTCCACCCGCCGCCGGGTCAGCCGCGCCTTTGCCTCTCTGCGGGGCAAGCAGCTGAAGAACCCGTGGAAAAAGCACGACAACATTCCGCTGTGAGTTGGTAATGGCAGATCAGAGCGAAATTGAGGCTGTGACTTTCGGTTCTGGTCGTGTGCCGCTGGAATATCTTGATTTTTTTGAGGTTTCCAACGGACGCGATGCGCGTGAAGTCATGCTCGCCGTGTTCCGCTCTGATCTCGGCCGGGAGTTGAACTCCCGGGAACCATCGTCTCAGGAAGTTTCTTCCATACGCGCAACCGTCTCTCTCATGGTGCGGTTTGCCGCTTCTACGGATGCTGGCTTGCCAGATGACTACTTCGTGGAGCTGGTAAATGGACCTGAGGCGGACTACCGGACCATCCCGCCAAGCAGGCGCGTGGTCTTTGGTCTTGAAAACTTAAACTGGAAAACCGGCGACCTGATCCGGATCGAAGTGTCTGAATGACCCGCAGCCGTTGGCATATCATCCGCACGGACAGCAGCCTGACGCTGTCGCGCCGTCTGCCTGCGCAGTTTGATGTGGCGGCGGTGACGGTGCTGCCCGCGGGCGACCCGCTGCGGCTGGCGCATCAGATCCGCCAGGACATGTGGCGCAAGCTGCAATCTTTGCGCGGCTTTTCCCCGGTGGTGGAAATCACCGCCGAGGGGCAGGGGGTCAAGGTGCGGGCAGGCGGCCAGGTGATGGGCCGGGTGCCGTCCAATGCCGCCGGGCTTATCGCTGAGGTTCTGGAAAATGCGTCCAGCCGGGCCCGCTGGGTCCGCCATGCCGGCGGGCGGCAGGGTGCCGCGCTGCGTGATTCCCGGGCAGATGCGAAGGATTCGCACAGATTCGCGGCAAAAATTGACATGAAGGGCGAATCAGCGTCATGATCCGCTCCAGCCGATATCAGACAGCGCGCGCCACTAGCGCAGCGCCTGCAGCTCCGGCCGGAGGAGCCCGGGAAACCGGGGGCCGGGGCTGCGGATATCTGGCGGCCATCCCCTTTGCGCTCATTGCCCAGGCCGCGGCGGCCGCAGACGCCATTGCCGTGCCTTCGGGCCAGCTCGTGACCCTGGCAGAAGTGCTGCTGGACGAGGCGCCCGGCCAGCCGGGCCAGCCGCCGCAGCTCTGGGCGCGGTTCCGCTTCCTGGCGCCGCAGATCGCCCGCGGCACCGGCACCGTCAGCTATGACACCGCGGCCCCCGACATGGACCACCTGTGCGGCACCCTGGCGCTGCCCTATCTGGCCGAACACGGGATGACCGCTGCGCGGGTGGTGATATCGCTGTCCGACCGGGAGCTGCCCTTTGGCGCGCAGGACCCGGAAGCGACCCAGTTCTTCGAGGCCTACCGCCCCGACGGCGCGGCCTGCATGTGGGAGGCTTTCTGATGCGTCCACAACATCTTGCGGGGCAAAGCTTAGATCGGCAAAAACTTGCGGCATTGCAGCCACAGCGCTGCCATTTGCCGCGATTTGGATGTGACTTGGCTGCAAACCCGGCTATCCTCAGCACGGGCAGTTGTTTGACTGCCTTCGCATTGAGGTTGAGGCATGCGGCGGGCGCAGCCCCCGCAGGTTTCACGAATTTTATCAGGAGACAGAAATGTCCAAGAGCATCAAGCTTATCGCCCTGGCCGGCCTGCTGGCCGCTGTTACCGCCTGCGCCCAGCAGGAAGAAGAGTTCGTCGTGGTTGAGCCGCAGCCGGTCTCGCAAGAGCCGGAATTCACCGGCAAGTACAACTAATCCCTACAGGGGTCCGGCCCTGCGGCCGGCCCCCGCCGCCCCGTGGGGTGCCGGACCGGAGGCACCCAAATGCTGAAACACCGCGGGTTCCCGGGCCGTATGCCCGGCACTGATTTCCAATTCACCATCCGCCGCCCCAACCCCAAAGGGGTCACGCCGCTGATCCGGCGCGAGCGCTTCCGCGACCGCAAGCACGTCGACAGGCGTGTCGACCAGACGTTCATGCAGGCTCTGTGGGAGCATTTCGGCGACCAGCCGTTCGAGCGCGGCAACCTTGATGCAGGCCGCCTCAGCTGGCTGTTCGGCCGCGAGGTGGTTCCCGCCGAAGATCCGTTTGATCCCGAAAGCTATGAGGCGCTGCTGGTCATTGACGAGGCGGTCGCACGCGCCTCCTTCCCGGAGGCGTTCAACTGATGCAGGCGCCCCGCACGCATACCGCGCCCGCATCCCCGCAAGGCTGCTTGCGGGGCAGGGCTGTGCGCTGCGGGGCGGCCCGCCGGTCAGAAGTCCAGCTGCACCGCCAGCTGGATCCGGTCGCCGTCAAAACTGTTGCCGGAGATCGTGTCGTTGCGCTCGCCAAAGATGTACTCGGCGCTGAACGTCAGATTGTCGGCCGGGCTGTAGAACGCATTCACGTGGATGGTCTCCAACTCGGTGAACGACAGCGTGCCGGTCGAGGTCGGCAGATCGTAATCTTCACGCCCGTAAGCGATACCGACGTTCCACTGGTCGTTGATCTGCTGCCGGAACTCCAGCGTATAGCCGTCGACGTCATTGGCCTGGCCGCCGGAGATGGCATCGCCAAGCCCGATCAGCAGCGGGCCGATCGCTTCGCCGGTGACATATGTGGCCTGGAACAGGCCGCCATTCCACGGGGTGATCGCACCCGACAGGGTGACGCCGGTCTGGTCCGTCTCGACGCCGCCGCTTACGGCATTGCCGGTCAGGCCGGCAATCCGGGCGGTGACCACGTCATTGCTGTACTGCACCGCTGCGGTGAAGACCGGGTCGTCGGACGGCACCGCGCTTTCTTCGATCGACAGGCTGTAATCGAACCCGTTGCCGAAGCTGTTGCTGTAGCGCACCTGCGGCCTGCGGGCGAAGGCGATGCCGACCGGGCCGTTGAATTCCACCGAGGCCGGATACTGGCCGATGGGCATGAAATTGGTCCAGGTCTGGCCGATCAGCCAGTGGTCGCCGATCTGGATATTGGCATGGCGCACCCGCAGCTCCGGGCTGCTGGAAGAACCGCCGAACAGGTCCAGTTCAAGCTGGCCCTGAAGCAGGCCGACACCGGTTTGGGTGCTGGTACGGATCCCCAGACGCGTTTGACGGATGGTTGCGTCGAACCTGCCATCGGTGGCGTTCACCGGTTCACCGATGTTGTTCACGAATGCGCTGTCACCCTGGATGAAGTCGAAGTCGTAAAAGAAATCGGCCTTCACATAGCCGTAGATATCGACCGACGTGCCGCCAAGCCGGAAGTCGCCGGGGATGCTGCCGGCCTGCTGGTTCTCCGCTTCCAGCGCCTCGACCCGCGCGCGCAGGTCCAGCAGTTCGGACTGGGTGTCCGCCTGCGCCAGCCCGGCACCGCCGGCGAGGGCTGCAGCAGCCAGGGTCAATGGCCGGTTAAGTACTCTTTTCATAGGGTTATCCCTCCTCCTCATGTGATGTCCCGCAAGGCTCCCACGCCGTTCGTGCAACGGGAAATGACATCCGGGAGAGCCGCCGTTACCAGCCGCGCCGCAAAAAGTGACGCAGGCTCGCGCGCCAATGCCGGGCGTGTGAGGCCGCACGCCAACCCCGTGCCGGCACAGCGGATTTCCCTTGCCGCACCGGGCGGCTGCTCACGCGCTGTCCGGCTGCGGGGCTGCCCTGGCTCACGGCAGCGTCGCCTGCGTCACGGATATGTGACGGCGCTGATGCGCACCCGCGGCAACCGTCCGGCAACCGCCCGTAACGTCGGCGTGAACTTGCACACGGGTCTCGCGAAACAGCGGGAACTTGCCCAAATCCGCGGCGCTGGAAATCCGGGGCTTACAGCAGCCTTCGGGGCGTGCATCGTGAACCTGGCAGCGCAGCCACGCTGCCGTGCCGAGCATCTGTTCCGGCCCCTTCGCCTGAACGGGCAGGTACGCGACCCCATCCGCGGCCTGCCCGTCTTTTATCCCCTTCAGGCAGCGGCGGAAGCTTGCCGTTCTACCCCCCCGATGCGGCAAGCCTCCGCCCAACTGGAGGGCGGTGCATTTGCGCCGTTGCGCAACGCCTTGTTGCCTGCAAATTCCGGCGGGACAATCACGTCCCCGGAAGAAGGAACATGGACATGCGGGCAAAATCTCTTATCGCAGCGCTCTCGCTGTGCGGCCTGGCGGCGGCCTGTGGCGACACCACCGGCGAGCGCGTCGTCTACGGCGCCGGCGCGGGCGCGGCGGGCGCTGCGCTGCTCGACGCCAACCTGGTCACCGGCGCCGCTGTCGGCGTTGCCGCAAACCTCGTCTACTGCGAACAGAACCCCCGCAAATGCTGAGGCTGCTGCCGCAGCTCTGAACAGCCGCCCCGCCGGGGCCGGCCATCCTGTCGCGCTGACGCCGTGCCTGGGCTTGCCCCGGGCGCGGCGTTTTGCATTCCGGAATACCAAGAAACAAGGGACTGCCTATGTTTGATAAGATCCTGATCGCCAACCGGGGCGAGATCGCCTGCCGCGTGATCAAAACCGCGCGGAAAATGGGCATCAAGACCGTTGCCATCTACTCCGACGCCGACAAGCAGGCCCTGCATGTGCAGATGGCCGACGAGGCTGTCCACATCGGCCCGCCGCCGGCCAACCAGTCCTATATCGTCATCGACAAGGTGATGGAGGCGATCCGCAAGACCGGCGCCCAGGCGGTGCATCCGGGCTACGGCTTCCTGTCCGAGAACTCCAAATTCGCCGAGGCCCTGGCCGCCGAAGGCGTCGCCTTTGTCGGCCCGCCGGTGAATGCGATTGAAAGCATGGGCGACAAGATCACCTCCAAGAAAATCGCCCAGGAGGCCGGCGTCTCCACCGTGCCCGGCTACATGGGCCTGATTGCCGATGCCGACGAGGCGGTGAAGATTTCGAATGAGATCGGCTACCCGGTGATGATCAAGGCCTCCGCCGGCGGCGGCGGCAAGGGGATGCGGATCGCCTGGAACGACGAAGAGGCCCGCGAAGGCTTCCAGTCCTCCAAGAACGAGGCCGCGAACTCCTTTGGCGACGACCGGATCTTCATCGAGAAGTTCGTGACCCAGCCGCGCCATATCGAAATCCAGGTGCTCTGCGACACGCACGGTAACGGCATCTACCTGGGCGAGCGCGAATGCTCGATCCAGCGCCGCAACCAGAAGGTCGTCGAAGAAGCGCCGTCGCCGTTCCTGGACGAAGAAACCCGCAAGGCGATGGGCGAACAGGCCGTCGCCCTGGCCAAGGCGGTGGGCTATGCCTCTGCCGGCACCGTGGAATTCATCGTCGATGGCGACAAGAACTTCTACTTCCTGGAAATGAACACCCGCCTGCAGGTGGAACACCCGGTCACGGAGCTGATCACCGGCGTCGACCTGGTGGAACAGATGATCCGCGTCGCCGCCGGCGGGGAACTGCCGCTGCGCCAGGAAGATGTTAAGCTCACCGGCTGGGCGATTGAAAACCGCCTCTATGCCGAAGATCCCTACCGCGGCTTCCTGCCCTCCATCGGCCGTCTGACCCGCTACCGCCCGCCGCAGGAAACCGCTGCCGGGCCGATGCTGGAAAACGGCAAGTGGCAGGGCGATGCGCCAGCGGGCGAGACCGCCGTGCGCAACGACACCGGCGTCTATGAGGGCGGCGAGATCTCGATGTACTACGACCCGATGATCGCCAAGCTCTGCACCTGGGCGCCGACCCGCGAAGAGGCGATCGACGCGATGCGGATCGCGCTGGACAGCTTCGAGGTGGAGGGCATCGGCCACAACCTGCCGTTCCTGTCGGCGGTGATGGACCACCCGAAATTCATCTCCGGCGACATGACCACCGCCTTCATCGCCGAGGAATACCCGGAAGGCTTCGAGGGCGTGGAACTGCACAGCGACGACCTGCGCAAGATCGCTGCCGCCTGCGCCGCGATGCACCGGGTTGCCGAAATCCGCCGCACCCGCGTTTCCGGCCGGATGGACAACCACGAGCGCAAGGTCGGCACCGACTGGGTGGTCAGCCTGCAGGGCCAGTCCTTTGACGTGGTGATCGACGCCGACCGCGAAGGCGCCACGGTGAACTTCCAGGGCGGCGGCAGCTACCGTGTCACCTCCGACTGGACCCCGGGCGACCAGCTGGCCACCGTGAAAGTCAACGGCGAGACCCTGGTGCTGAAGACCGGCAAGGCGACCCAGGGCTTCCGCATCCGCTCCCGCGGCGCCGACTTGGCCGTAAAGGTGCGCACCCCGCGCCAGGCCGAGCTGGCCGCGCTGATGCCGGAAAAGGTCGCGCCCGACACCTCCAAACTGCTGCTTTGCCCGATGCCCGGCCTCATTGTGAAGGTCGATGTCGAAGTGGGGCAGGAGGTCCAGGAGGGCCAGAACTTGTGCACCGTCGAAGCCATGAAGATGGAAAACATCCTGCGCGCCGAGCGCAAGGGTGTGGTGTCCAAGATCAACGCCGCGCCGGGCGACAGCCTGGCGGTCGACGATGTGATCATGGAATTCGAATAATGCATCTCGGGGCAGGCACATATGCAGCCGGGCAGGCGGGTTATCCCGCCCCTGCTGCCGTGCCTGCCCCGGCGCAGGGTGCGCCATGCACCGAATCTTCAGAAAATTCTGCGACACTGCGGCGGTTTGACGACCTCAAGGTGCCGCATGACCCGTCTCCTGACCTGCCTGTTGACCGCTCTGGCGTTTCTGCCGGCCTGTGCCTTGGACAAGGAGGCGGCCCTGCGCGCCCAGCTGTCCGCCTGGGTGGAGCTGGGGGAGACGTTTTTCTTCCAAAGCTCGATGAGCTGCACTGCAGCGGTGTTCCACACCGCGGAGAACCCGCGCATCACCTCGCTGGTGAAACGCGCCCGCTCGCTCAACACCGGCATGACGATGCTGGAGAGCGGCGAGCCGGTGATGTTTGCCGTGGCCGGCAAATCCCCCAACGCGGTAACAGAGGACATCATGTCCCGCGACCTGCCGCAGGGGCTGGAGGTGCTGAACTCCGGGCTGGCGGGGCTCAGCTGCATGACCGATCTGGTCAAATCGGTGTATTATCAGGCGATCCGCAATCCGTCCTCCACCCTGGTCTTCGTGCCGGAAACCGGCGCCATGGTGGTCTTGGACAAACAGGCAATGGCGCTGATCTACGTCCGCGGCAACGGCTGAGCGGACGTGCGGGGCGGGCTCACTCGCCGCGCCGCTCTTCCACTTCGCGCAGCCGGTCCGGGAATTTGTCGATGGTGCGGGACAATTCGCGCACCGTCCAGGGGTGCGGCTTCCTCAGCTTGACGCCGCCGTCCTTGCCCACCAGCACCAGCATGAACCCGCGCGGCCGCAGCTTCTTGCGCAGCGCGGATTTGGCGGCCGGGTCGGTATCGGTCAGCACCACAACATCGCGCTTGCGCAATGCTTCGGCGCCCTGCATCAGCCGCTCGATCTGCTCATGGTACCGCGGGTCCTCGGGGCTGTCGGCGAACACCACCACCGGCCGGTGCGTCCACTGGAATTCCTCCAGCGCCACGTCATACCCGGGCTGGATCAAATCGGATGTGCTGCCATCGGCCGCCACCGACGCCAGCGGAAGAAAACCTGCCAAAACAACGGTTAGGATTGCTCTCATGATCTCTCCTGTCCCGTTGAATATATGCACCGTAACGGCAAATGCGACCGCGAAGTCTGCGGCTTGGCCAAAAAATATCATCGTTAACGGGATAATGAGGGGTTGCCGGCCATGATTGTGCAATTCCCGACGACCGGGCTGCGGCCTGCGGCCCTCCAGCAGAGGTCCCGTACAACGATGAAAGTCATCCTTCACACCGGCGCGCATCGTTGCGCAACGACATCGTTCCAGGAATACATGCGCCAGAACGCGCAGCCGCTGGCCTGCCAGGGCATCGGCTTCTGGGGACCGTACCGCACCCGCGGCGGGGCGCTGTTCCACGGCATCCAGCCCGGCCCGGCGCCTGTCACCGGCCGCGATCTGGTGCAGCGGGCCAAGGGGCGGCTGCAGCTGCAAATGGCGGCCAGCCGCGAGGCAGGCGTGCAGCAGCTGCTGGTCAGCGAGGAAAACATGCTTGGCGCGGTCCGCGCCAACCTGCGCCTCGGCGACCTCTACAGCGGCGCGGGGGAGCGTATGGCGCGCTTTGCCGAGGCTTTTGGCGGCGCGGTGACCGATGTGGCGCTGTCGATCCGCAGCCTTGACGGCTACTGGACCTCGGCGCTGGCCTATGCGGTGGCGCGCGGCCACAAGATGCCCACGGCGAACAGCCTGGACCGGCTGGCGCGGGGGCCGCGCAGCTGGCGCGACGTGATCACCGACATTGCCTGCGCCATGCCCGGCGTGCGCCTGCATGTGCTGCCGTTCGAAACCTTCGGCGCCCGGCCCGAGGCGGCGCTGGCGTCCCTCACCGGCCTCAAGGCACCGCGCACCCATGCGCGGGTGCGCCTGAATGCGTCGCTCTGCCTGCAGGACCTGCGCGCCAGCCTGCCGTCCTCCGCAGCGGCTCAGCTGCCAGAGGGCACAGGCCGCTGGCGCCCCTTCACAGACGCGCAGACCGCATATCTGCGCGAGGCCTATGCCGACGACATGATGTGGCTTGCGGGCGGGGCGGACGGCCTCGCCGCGCTGGCGCACGACCCGGATAAACTGGCGGCGGGCACGAACCCGCCCCGTATCGCACTGACAAGAGGAAGACCTGATGACAAACAAAGACGAATGGCGGGCTCTGGCTGAGAAAGAGCTGCGCGGACGGGCGGTCGATGACCTCAACTGGCAGACGCTGGAAGGCATCGAGGTCAAGCCGCTCTATACCGAAGACGACACCCGGGATCTGCCCCACATGGGCACGCTGCCCGGGTTCGGCCCCTTCACCCGCGGGGTGAAGGCCACCATGTACGCAGGCCGCCCCTGGACCATCCGCCAGTATGCGGGCTTCTCCACGGCGGAGGAATCCAACGCGTTTTACCGCCGCAACCTGGCCGCCGGCCAGCAGGGCGTCTCGGTCGCCTTCGACCTCGCCACCCACCGCGGCTATGACAGCGACCACCCCCGCGTGGTCGGCGATGTCGGCAAGGCCGGCGTTGCGATTGACAGCGTCGAGGACATGAAGATCCTGTTCGATGGCATCCCGCTCGACAAGGTCTCCGTCTCGATGACCATGAACGGCGCAGTGATCCCGGTCCTGGCCTCCTTCATTGTCGCGGGCGAGGAGCAGGGCCACGACAGATCGCAGCTGGCGGGCACCATCCAGAACGACATCCTGAAGGAGTTCATGGTCCGCAACACCTATATCTATCCGCCGAAACCCTCGATGCGGATCATCTCGGACATTATCGAATACACCTCGAACGAGATGCCCAAGTTCAACTCCATCTCGATCTCCGGCTACCACATGCAGGAGGCCGGCGCGAACCTGGTGCAGGAGCTGGCCTATACCATCGCGGACGGCCGCGAATACGTGCGCGCCGCGATCGACGCCGGCATGGACGTGGACAAATTCGCAGGCCGCCTGAGCTTCTTCTTCGCGATCGGCATGAACTTCTTCATGGAAATCGCCAAGCTGCGCGCCGCCCGCACCCTGTGGCACCGGGTGATGACCGAATTCGGCGCCAAGTCCGAACGCTCCAAGATGCTGCGCACCCACTGCCAGACCTCCGGTGTGTCTCTGCAGGAGCAGGACCCCTACAACAACGTGATCCGCACCGCCTATGAGGCGATGTCGGCAGTGCTCGGCGGCACCCAAAGCTTGCACACCAACGCGCTGGATGAGGCGATCGCGCTGCCCACCGATTTCTCCGCCCGCATTGCCCGCAACACCCAGCTGGTGCTGCAGGAGGAAACCGGCGTTACCAACGTGGTCGACCCGCTGGCCGGCTCCTACTACATCGAAAGCCTCACCAACGAACTGGTCGAAAAGGCCTGGGCTCTGATGGAAGAGGTTGAGGAGATGGGCGGCATGACCAAGGCCGTCGAATCCGGGATGCCCAAGCTGCGCATCGAGGAATCGGCCGCCCGCCGCCAGGCGATGATCGACCGCGGCGAAGAGGTTGTGGTTGGCGTCAACAAGTACCGCAAGGACAAGGAAGACCCGATCGACATCCTCGACGTGGACAACCACGCGGTGCGCGAGTCGCAGATCGCCCGCCTTGAGACGATGCGCAAGACCCGCGACGAGGCCGCCTGCCAGGCTGCTTTGGAAGAACTCACCCGCCGCGCCAGGGAAGGCAGCGGCAACCTCCTGGAAGCCGCAGTCGAAGCCGCCCGCGCGCGGGCCTCAGTCGGAGAGATCTCCATGGCAATGGAAAAGGAATTCGGCCGCCACCGCGCCGAGGTGAAAACCCTGGCGGGCGTCTACGGCGCTGCCTACGAAGGCGATGAGGGCTTTGCCGCGATCCAGAAGTCGATCGAGGACTTTGCCGAAGAAGAGGGCCGCCGCCCGCGTCTGCTGGTTGTGAAAATGGGCCAGGACGGCCACGACCGCGGCGCCAAGGTGATCGCCACCGCCTTCGCCGACATCGGTTTCGACGTCGACGTCGGCCCGCTGTTCCAGACCCCGGAAGAAGCCGCCCAGGACGCCATCGACAACGATGTGCATGTGATCGGCATCTCCAGCCAGGCCGCGGGCCACAAGACCCTGGCACCGCAGCTGGTCGAGGCGCTGAAGGCCGAAGGCGCAGAGGACATTCTGGTCATCTGCGGCGGGGTGATCCCGCAGCAGGACTACGAGTTCCTGTATTCCAAGGGCGTCAAGGCGATCTTCGGCCCCGGCACCAACATTCCGGAAGCGGCCCAGGACATCCTGCGCCTGATCCGCGAAGCGCGCCCTTAAGCAAACAACGGGCCTTGCGGGGCAGGGAGGCTCTCCCGCTCCCGCAGGGACCCGCCCTTCGGGCCGCCCCCTTGGCGGCTTTGGGTCCGGCAGCCCGCCCCGATGGGGCGGGCTGCCTGCATCGCACGCCGGATGGCGTGCGATGCCGCGCCCAACGGGCGCGGATGTGCCAAAGGCACAAGCCGCCGCCGGGCGGGAGATCCTGTTTTTCAGAGGCTTGATGCTGCCAGCCGCAGCTTTTCGCCGGGGCGGCGGCGCCATGCCTTGGCAAATCTGCGCGGCGGTGGTTGAGTGGCGCCATGCTGCGCTCCAAACGCCCTCAGATCCTCACCGGCATGGCCCTCGGCGCCCTCTGGGGCGTGCTGGTCACCGGCCTGCCGCAATGGCTGGGCCTGCCCTATATCCCGGCCCCCATCGCCTTGCCCGGCGCCTTCCTTGCACCCGGTCTGGTGCTGGCGCTGCTCATCGGCCGCCTGGCGCAGCGGCGGTTCTTCGACTACGCGATCATCGACGGGCAGCCCTTTTCTCCCGGTTCTGGGGCGGAAACCGACCAGCGGGTGCTGACCAATACCCTCGAACAGCTGGTGCTGGCGCTGGTCCTCTGGCCCTTTGCCGCCGTCACCCTGGGAGGCGCCGTGGCGATTGCCCTTGGCCTGTCCTTTGCGCTGATGCGGGTTTTGTTCTGGGCGGGCTACCACCTGTCGCCGCCCCTGCGCGGGCTGGGGTTTGCCGGGACGTTTTACCCGACCGTGATTGCCGGGGTCTGGGCGCTGGCAGTGTGGCTGTGAGGCTTGCGCCCGGAAACAAGCCGCAGGCGGCGTGCCGCCACCATTTCCCGCCTTGCACCCCGCCGCAGCGCCGCTAGTCTCACGCGCAAAAAGGGGAGGGCGGATATGATACTCGATCACCTGGCAGTGGCCGGCGCAACGCTGGAGGAGGCCGTTGCCCACACGGAAGAAGCCCTCGGCATCCCCCTCGGCCCCGGCGGCTCCCACGCCCGCTTTGGCACCCATAACCGGCTGGCCGGGCTGGAGGATGGCCTCTATCTGGAAGCCATCGCCATCGACCCCGACGCCCGGCCGCAGGAGCAGCCGCGCTGGTTCAACCTCGACCGGTTCGAAGGCCCCGCACGGCTGAGCAACTGGATTCTGCGCAGCGAGGACCTGGAGGCGGAGAAACCCCTGCTGCCGCCCCATGCGCAGCGCCACGTGCAGATGCAGCGCGGGGACCTCAGCTGGCTGATGACGGTGCCTGCGGACGGGCTGCTGCCGTTCGCCAATCTCTTCCCCGCGGTTCTTGAATGGCAGGCAGAGCCGCCCGCCGCCAGGCTGCCGCAATCGGGCTGCCGCCTGCGCCGCCTGATCGTCAGCCACCCGGAGGCCGCCGCGCTGCAGGCGGCGCTGGACCGCATCCTCAGCGACCCGCGCGTCGAGGTGGAGCCGGGCGCGCCCGCTATGATGGCGGAATTCGCCACCCCGCATGGCACCAGGCTGCTCAGATGATCGTCCGCCCCGCAACCGACGCCGACGCCGAGGCCGTCTGCGCCATCGTCAACTGGGTGATCCGCGACACCCTGGCGACCTTCAACACTATTGAAAAGACGCCGGAGCAGGTGCGCGGCCAGATCGCCGCCAGCAACGGCGCCTATCTGGTGGCGGAGCAGGACGGCAGCATCCTCGGACACGCGCACTATTTCCCGTTCCGCTCCGGCCCCGGCTACCGCTTCACGGCTGAGCACACCATCCACCTGCTGCCCGCGGCACAGGGGCAGGGGGCAGGGCGGGCGCTGATGCAGGCGCTGGAAGCCAGGGCAAAGGAGGCGGGGCTGCACGTTCTGATCGCCAGCGTCAGCAGCGCCAACCCCGGCGCCATCGCCTTTCACGCCGCCCTTGGCTACGTTGAAACCGCCCGGATGCCGGAGCTCGGCTGTAAGAACGGCCTTTGGCTGGACACTGTTTTCATGCAGAAAATCCTGACACCGGGCATTCCCGCCCCTGACAGTTCCGTCAATCCCGGATAGGCTGAGCCCATGTCACTTTGGACCCGCATATCCGACGCGCTCTCCGCGCTTGCCGCAGGCGAAGGCCTCAGCGAAGTCTTCGACCGCCTGCGCGCCCCGCCCGAGCGCACCGTGGCCTTTGCCATTGCCGTCATTGCGCTTGGCGCCAAGATGGCCAAGGCCGACGGCCAGGTCACGCGGGACGAGGTCACCGCCTTCCGCGAGGTGTTCCAGATCGCCCAGGACGACGAGACCGGCGCGGCGCGGGTGTTCAACATGGCGCGCACCGACGTGGCGGGCTACCAGGAATACGCCCGCCGCATCCAGAAGATGTTTGCCGACGACCCGACCACGCTCTGCGATCTGATGGAGGGGCTCTTTCACATCGCCATGGCCGACGGGTTCTATCATCCCGGCGAGAATGAGTTTCTGGAGGAGGTCAGCCGCATCTTCGGCCAGTCGCCGCAGCAGTTCCAGGCGCTGCGCGCCCGCTTCGTGCCGGATGCGCCCAAGGATCCCTACACGGTGCTGGGCGTCAGCCCGGAGATGAGCAAGGAAGACATCCGCAAGCACTGGCGCAAGCTGGTGCGCGACACCCACCCGGATGCGATGATCGCCCGCGGCGTGCCGGAGGAAGCGGTGCGGCTGGCGGAAAAGCGGATGAGCGACATCAACCGCGCCTGGGATGAAATCAGCGGGTGCGGCGGCAATGCGGCTGGCCACGTATAATATCGAATGGTTCGCCTATCTGTTCGATAAGAACGACCGGCTGATGCTGGACGGCAAGCCGTCGGGCGTTTACGGCGTCGACCGCTATACACAGGGGCGCGCGATTGCCCATGTGCTGCGCCGCCTGGACGCCGATGCCGTGATGGTGATCGAGGCCCCCAACACGGGACGCACCCAGCGCACCACCCGCGCGCTGGAGGCCTTTGCGGCAGAGGCCGGGCTGCGCGCCTGCGAGGCGGTCACCGGGTTCCCCAATGACACCCATCAGGAGATCGCGCTGCTTTATGATCCCGAAGTGCTGGATGCGGTGCATGACGCCCGCGCCAGCGCCGCCGCGCCGCAGTTCAACGGCGTGTTTGAAATCGACCTGGATGTGGACGACCAGCGGGACACGGTTGCCTTCTCCAAACCGCCGCTGGAGCTGGCGGTCACCACCCGTGGCGGCACCGCGCTGCGGATGATCGGGGCGCATCTGAAGTCCAAGGCGCCGCATGGGGCCAACGGGCCGGAGGAGATCACCACTCTGTCCATCGCCAACCAGCGCAAGCAGCTGGCGCAGGCGAACTGGCTGCACCGGCGGGTGGCGGAGCATGTGGCCGCGGGCGAGCATGTGATCGTTCTGGGCGACCTCAACGACGGCCCCGGCGCTGACGACTACGAAAAGCACTTCGGCCAGTCTTCCATCGAGATCGTCCTGGGTGATCTGCTGAACGACCCCAACGCGCAATCCCTGCTGCAGCCGCGCGCCACCTCGCTGCCCAGCACCTCGCGGTTTTACAACCCTGACACCAAACGCTATTTCCCGGCGCTGCTGGACTATGTGATGATCTCGCACAGCCTGATGAGGTTTAGCCCGCAGTGGCGGATCTGGCACCCGTTCGACGATGCGGAATGCTACGCCGACGAGGACCTGCGCGACGCGCTGCTCAAGGCTTCCGACCACTTCCCGGTGACGCTGGATATCGCGCTGGAGTGATGGCGGGGACCCGGACGGGCCATAATCCCCGGCCATGCCGCCGCCATATAATGCTTATTCAGCGATGGTTGTTGTGACGATCACTTCAGCCGCCGCAACGTCTCCGATACGATCCCAGGCTTCTTCAGGAACATCCAGGTCTGCGGCCTTCTCCACAAAATCTGCATCTTCTGACGCAAAAAGCCGTTCCCTGTACTGGGTAAGGCTCTCTTCAGGCTGGTCGAGTCTTTCCCATAGCGACCAGATTTCTTTTTTAACGTCTGCCAGCAGGCCAGGCTCTTCGCCCGAAATATAGCTTTCGATCAGCGCTTCCAGTTCCGCCCAGGTCTCCAGATTATTCTGAGCCAGCGCATAATAGTCCATCAGGGCGCGGCGGCTGATAAAGGCGGACTGCACAGCGATAGTGCCTTCCGGGCGCATATGGGCGATGACGGATGTTGTGCTGGTGCTCGCATCCACATCGCCAGTAACTTCCACCGGCAGCCCTCTGGGTGTCAGCTTGGCGCTGGCCTCAATCCCGGCTGCAATGTCGCTGTCGATTGCCTGCTGCGTGATCAGTTTGCCGGTGAAGACAGACGACACCAGCAGTCCGGGGCCCATCGGAATACTGGCAGGCGGAAAAAGCGCCTCGCAGTCAGGACTATCCCCTGTAGGGGACACCAATTCGATTGCACCGGCCATCGGGTAAGCCAGGGACGTTCTCACCAGTACCGACTGGACGCTTCTGCGAACATTCCTGTTGAACTGAGCCTCGGCGGAAGCGGGGATGCCGTAAACGCTTGCGCTTCCCCCAAGACCCAAGGTAACCGCCGATTTCCGCGACAGCGAAACGGATACGGATTCCGTTGTGGTGTCTTCTTCAATCTCAAGTCCCGGGTAGCATTTGGCGCTTTCAAACAGCCGCTGTTCATCCTGGATGCGGATGACTTCGCCAACTTCCACATCGTACCGGAGGTGCAGAGGCATGGCCTTGAAATGCGAAAAAGCCGTGCGCGCGAAGGACGCCCGAAGCTTTGTCAGTGCCTCGGCTAGTTCACTTGCGTGAACCGCAGCAGGGGAAACGGCGAGGATCAAAGTTAATAGGAAAACCCAAAGGGAGCGCATGAAGTGGTCTCCTTGTACAAATTAACATACCAAGCCAGATTACACTAATTTGTTGTGGCTTAATATCTATAAGGTTGTGCCAGCGGCAAAGTGCTCTGAATGTTTTCGGGCCGAAGACACACCCGGCCCGGCACCATTTTCCACCCCCTCTGTTCGCGCAGCGCGGGTGCCCCTATATTAGCCCCATGAAACAGATCCTTCTGCCCGCCGCCCTGATTGCCCTCATCTCCAGCCCGCTTGCCGCCCAGGAGGCGGAAGGGGAGGACAGCGGCCCCTCGCTGATGGAGCGCGGGGCGGAGCTGTTCTGGGAGGGCCTGCGCCAGGAGATGGCGCCGGCACTGGAAGACCTGCAGGGCATGATGGAGGAGATCGGCCCGGCGATGGGCGCGTTCCTGGCTGAGATGGGACCCGCGCTGGCGGAAATCGCCAAGGAGGTGGAGGATTGGAGCGTCTATGAGATGCCCGAGATCCTGCCCAACGGCGATATCATCATCCGCAAAAAGCCCAAGGACAACGCGCCCGCCGACAAGGAAACCGCCGAAGAGGAAGGCGTGACCGAGATCTGACGCCCTCCGCCTGGGTTATTCGGTCTCCGGCGGCGGGGCGGGCTTGCTGAATTTCAGGTCGATCTCCGCCTCCAGCGCCTTGCCCAGCGATTGCAGCCGGGCCTCGGCGACCTCTCCGTACAGCGGCCGCGCCGCATCCGGCAGTTCCACATGCAGCACCCGCTTGCGCGGCTGCCAGCGCAGGGAGCCGATGTTGCCGTTGCCGGTGACCATCAGCATGGCGCCGAAGCGCATCGCCTTGCCCAGAACCTCGGCCTCGTGCTGCCCCTTCTCGTCCAGCAGATGATAGAGGTATTCGAAACTGCTGCCGCGCCGCTTGTTGCTGTAGCGGTGCAGTAGCGCCAGCCCCAGGAACACCCGCTCCGAATGCTTGAGCCCGCCCAGGTTGGCGCGGGTGGCGTTGTCGAAACAGACCTCGGCGCGGTAATCGGGATGCGCGCGCCAGCTGACGTCATGCAGCAGGCAGGCCGCCTTGACCAGCCGCCGCTTGCTGTGGCGCGCATTGGCGAACAGGGGGCTCACGAAATCATAAAGCGTCTTGCCAAAGCCGGGGACGCGGGCGTCCTTCATCTCGGCAAAGCGCGACGCCTCGATAAGCGGATCGCGGGCGCGCAGCCGCTGCGGCATCTGCTCGTACAACAGCCCCTCGCGGATGCCATAGCTGGAAACCGCGATGTCCTTGGGCTTGAAGGTCTTGACCAGCCGGGTCAGCACGTCGATCGCATAAGGCACCAGCGACATCCGGCTGGCAGAAACGCCGCAGGCGTCGCGCAGCTTGTCGAGGTTGCGGGTCTCGATATAGCGCGCGGTCTCGCGCACGTCCTTGGCCGACATCCGGTATTCATGCAGCACCTTCAGCGGATAGCCGCGCCGGTGCATGTCGATGCGGGCAATCGCGCGCCAGCTGCCGCCGACCAGGAACAGCCGGTCGCGCTGGGTGCCCATCTCTTCCTTCAGCTGCTCGATGACGTCGCGGATGTATTCCTTGCGGCCCCTGCGCCCGCCCTTGACGTCGCACAGCTTCAAGGGTCCCAGCGGCGAGGTCACCCGTCGGCCCACGGTGTTTTCCTGGATCTCCGCCAGCTCCATCGAGGAGCCGCCGATATCGCAGACCAGGCCATAGGCGCCGGGCCAGCCCAGCAGCACGCCCTGCGCCGACAGCCGCGCCTCTTCGCGCCCGTCGATCACGTGGATCTTGAGGCCGGTCTGGCGCAGCACTTCCGCGCAGAATTCCGGCCCGTCCTCGGCGTCGCGCACCGCGGCGGTGGCGACGGCGGACAAGGGCGGCAGCCCCATGCCCTTGGCCAGATACTGGAACCGGTGCAGCGCCGACAGCGCGCGGGCGCGGCCCTCGGGGTTCAGGCGGCCCGAATCCGACAGGCCTGCGCCAAGCGCGCACATGATCTTTTCGTTATAGAAATAGGCCGGGCTGCGGGCGGCGCCGTCGAACACCACTAGGCGGACCGAGTTGGAGCCGACATCGACCACCCCCACGCGGGACAGCGCCCGGGCGCCGGGGTCGTGAAAGATCGGACGCCCGAAGGGGCCCCAATCGGTGCTGGCGGCGGCGGGGTCCTGGGTGACGTTCATGAGGGCTCCGTCTTGCAATCCGCGGTCAGGATCGCCGAAGGGCGGGCAGGGGTCAACCGCTTGCGGCTGCGTCATTTTCCGTTTCCTTCTCCCGGCTTTCCGACAGCACCCGCACCGCCAGGGGCCGGGTCAGGCTGCGTTTTTCGGCCAGCGACAGGTGGTCCAGCCGCCGCACCATCTGCGCGGCGGCGGCAAAGGAGCGGTCCATATGCGCCACCAGGTAGGGAATCACATCGGGCTTCGGCGTGATCTGGCGGTCGTTGAACAGCTTGGCCAGCACCACCGCCAGCAGCTGGTCGTCCGGCGGCTGCAGCTCGGCGTGGGTGGCGGCCTGCACCCGGCTTTGCAGGTCGGGCAGGGTGAGGCCCCAGAGATTGGGCGCGGGCTGGCCGGTCATCACCAGCGCATGGCCCTGCGCCAGAACCAGATTGTGCAGATGGAACAGGGCGTTCTGCCGCTCAGGGTCGGCAGCGATCTGCGGCACGTCCTCCACCGCGATCGGGCCGTGCGCCAGCTCCGGCACCGCCCCGGCTGTCAGCTTTGCGGCGGGAATGATGCGGGCGCCGGTCTGGCTGGCCCAGACATGCGCCAGATGCGACTTGCCGGCGCCCTTGGGGCCGGTCAGCACCAGCTTGCCGCTGGGCCAGGCAAACTGCGGGTCCAAAAGCGCCACCGCCATCGCATTGGAGGGCGCGACAAAGAAATCCTCTCGCCCCAGCGCAGGTTTCGCCGGGAGATCAAAGCTCAGCTGATGTGCCATCTGGTTTATTCCGTTCCCGCGTCCCGGTGGCCCTGGCCCTGATACAGGCGGCTGTCCAGGTACTGCTCGGTCACAAAGCGGGCAACCACCCCCAGCGCCGCCGCCACCGGCACCGCGATCAGCATCCCGACAAAGCCGAACAGGGCGCCGAACACCGACAGTGCCAGCAGCAGCCAGACCGGGTGCAGCCCGACCGAGTCGCCGACCAGCTTGGGCGTCAGGAAGTTGCCCTCGATCACCTGGCCGACGACAAAAATCAGCGCCACCAGCCCGATCGAGACCCAGTCGCCCCAGAACTGGAACAGCGCCAGCCCGATCGCCAGCGCGCCGCCGATCAGCGCGCCAAGATAGGGAATGAAGGTGACCAGCCCGGCAATGAACCCGACGGCGAGGCCAAAGTTCAGCCCCACCAGCATCAGCGCCACCGCGTAATAGGTGCCAAGGATCAGGCAGACCGTGCCCATGCCGCGGATAAAGGACGCCAGCGCCGCGTCGATGTCACCGGCCAGGCGGCGGATCACCGGCTGGTGGTCGCGCGGCAGCAGCTCGTCGATGCGGGCAATCATCCGGTCCCAATCCAGCAGCAGATAGACCGCCACCACCGGCACGATCACCAGAAGCACCACCACATTCAGCAGCGAGACCGCGGAGCCTGCCACCGATTGCAGCACCTGCACCGCGCGCGACTGCAGGGTCTCGGCGAGGGCGGAGATCGCCTGGTGAATGCGGCTGTCCTGTTCAAAGACCGCCGGGAAGCGGTCATTGACGAAGTTGCGCGCATCGCCGATCAGCTTGGGCAGCACATTGGCAAGGTCGATCATCTGGTAGATCAGCGTTGGCACCACCACCAGAAGCAGCAGCACGAACACCACCAGCGTGCCCACCGTTATGGTCGCGGTGGCGCCCGAGCGGCTCATGCCCCAGGCCTCCAGCCGGTCGGCAATCGGGTCGATCATATAGGCAATCGCGGCGCCCAGGATGAAGGGCAGCAGCACATGGCCAAGCGACCACATCACCACGGCAAAGACCAGGGCGGCAACGCCCCAGTATTTAAACTGTTTCTTTGCTGGTAGCGCCATGATCAGACAACCCGCCCTTGGCCCGTTTTGGTTCAGGATCCTTGGCGGTAGTCTTCCCTGATGGGGCGGGCGCTTGCAAGGGCCGCGGGCAAATCGCCTGTGGGCAAGGCGGGGATAAGGCGCAAAAGGCCGGGGGCAAATTCTGGATAGACCCGGCGGCGCCGCGGCCCGTTGTCAGTGAATCCGCACCCCCTGGCGCTGCAGTTCCCCGTGCAGCGCGGAAAGGCTGACCGCGTCCAGCGCGCAGTCTGACGTCACCGACAACGCCGCCGCCACGCCTGCGCCCTGACCGGCCACCGCGCAGCAGGCCATGTTGCGCGTCGCCGCATGGGCGATCTTGTCGCCGCCGATGGCGCGGCCGGTCACCAGCAGCCCCTCAACCCCTTTAGGCAGCATCGACCGGTAGGGGATCTGCATGTAGCGCCCGGTGGTGGGCAGGATCAGCACGCCGTAGCCGTCGATGAACTCCGGATAAATCCCGATGGTATCCTCGAACCGGCCCTGGTTGCGGGTCTCGTCCTCGGTGATGTTATGATGCGCGTCGATCTTGCGGGTGTCGCGGATGCCGATGGTCATGCCGAAGTTCCTCAAGCGCGCGCCCGCGCAGCCCGGCGTGTAGGCGCGCAAGGCATCAATCGCGTGCATCGCCTGTTTGCGCCCCTCGATCTCGCCGCGGGTCATGCTGTCGGGGTCAGTGCCGTCGATGCCTGCCAGATGCACCAGGTTCATATAGGTCATCTCGCCCGAGTCATGCACCGCGCCCCAGGTGCCGCCGATGGTGTTCAGATGCGCCGGAATCACCCCGTCGCGGATCGCCTGGGCAAAGGGCTTGGCCAGGAAGGGGGAGAACATTGCGTCTTCCTTGCCTGAGGTCTCCACCTGCCATTCGCCGGTCGACCAGTTGGCATAGGTCTGCGGATCGGCTTTGACACCTTCCATGAACTTCTGTTTGTCCACGCCCGCGATGTGGAACATCACGCTGGCCGCCTGCATCTGCTCCACCGGGGTTTTCACGCAAGGCGCGCCCATCATATGGGCAATGTCGGCGTCGCCGGTGGCGTCGATCACCCGCTTCGCCAGAATGGCCTCACGGCCTGCCTTGCTCTCGACGATCACACCGGTGATCCGGTTCCCTTCGCGGATCGGCGCTACGAACACCCGGTGCAGCATCGGGTGAATGCCCGCTTCCTCCACCAGCTTATCGGCGACCAGCTTGAAGCCTTCGCTGTCCAGCTCATAGCTGAGCGACTGGCTCTCCGGCACTGCCGCGCCCATCGCCTTGGCACGCTCCTCGAACTCCCAGCCGATGCCGCCGGCCTCCACCGTTTCCTCGTGCCGGTACCAGGCAAAGCCCTCGACCCCCACGGTGGTGATATTGCCGCCAAAGCAGCCGAAGCGGTCCAGGAGGGTCACCTCGACGCCTGCACGCGCCGCCGCCAGCGCCGCCGCCAGCCCGCCGGGACCGGAGCCCACCACCAGCACCTCGGTTTCATGAATGACCGGGATCTCCCGTGCCGGCTCCAGAATGGTCTTGGCCACGTCTCTCTCTCCCTTGTCCCTGAGAGCGGTGTTTCCGGTAACAGTTTCGAATCTTGAACAACGGTTCAAGTTCTTTTGCGGCAGGAAGAGTGAAAAACGGCATGGGAGGGGGCAGGCAAAGGCCCGCTTTGCGTCCGGCGTCACGCGACACAAGGCCCGGGCCTGACCTTGGGGAGGCGTGAAGCGCCTTCGTCATGCTAAAAGCATGCCTCTGGCATGACGGGAAGGTCAGGCGCGGGCCGGGCCGCTGCGCGCCACGTCGCAAGGGCACACCGCCGCCGCATTGGATCATCCCCTTGCCCGCACCCCCATCACCCACTAAACCGGGCGGGAACGCGAACCCACATCACCGATGGAGCCAAGATGCGCCTGTCCCGCTATTTTCTGCCGGTTCTGAAAGAGAACCCCTCGGAAGCCCAGATCGTCAGCCACCGGCTGATGCTGCGCGCCGGGATGATCAAGCAATCCTCCGCCGGGATCTATTCCTGGCTGCCGCTGGGCTTCAAGGTGCTGAAGAAGATCGAAAGCATCGTCCATGACGAGCAGATCCGCGCGGGCCACATCCCGATGCTGATGGCCACCATGCAGCCCGCCGATCTGTGGCGCGAGTCGGGCCGCTATGACGACTACGGCCAGGAAATGCTGCGCATCAAGGACCGCCACGACCGCGACATGCTGTTCGGCCCCACCAACGAGGAGATGATCACCGACATCTTCCGGGCGCATGTGTCCTCCTACAAGGACCTGCCGCTGACCATGTACCAGGTGCAGTGGAAGTTCCGCGACGAGATCCGCCCGCGCTTCGGGGTGATGCGGGGCCGTGAGTTCTACATGAAGGACGGCTATAACTTCGACCTCTCCAAGGAAGACGCGCTGCACGCCTACAACCGCCACCTGGTCAGCTATCTGCGCACCTATGAGCGCATGGGCCTGCAGGCGATCCCGATGCGCGCCGACGGCGGCCCGATCGGCGGCGACTATACCCATGAATTCCTGGTGCTCGCGGAAACCGGCGAGTCCGAGGTGTTCTATGACAGCGCCGTGACCGATTTGACCTTTGGCGACCGCGATATCGACTATGACAGCGTCGAGCAGTGCCAGGCGGTGCTGGAGGAATTCACCTCCCGCTATGCCCGCACCGACGAAACCCACGACGAGGTGGTGTTCCAGGAGCAGGTGCCGGAAGAGCGCCGCCGCTTTGCCCGCGGTATCGAGGTGGGGCAGATCTTCTACTTCGGCACCAAGTATTCCGAGTCGATGGGCGCTACCGTGCAGGGCCCCGACGGCAAGCCGGTGCCGGTCCACATGGGCAGCCACGGCATTGGCGTCTCGCGCCTGCTGGGCGCCATCATCGAGGCCAGCCACGACGACAACGGCATCATCTGGCCCGAAGGCGTGACCCCGTTCCACTGCGGTATCGTCAACCTCAAGCAGGGCGACGACGAGGCGGACGCGGCCTGCAACCAGCTCTATGCGGCGCTGACCGCGGCCGGGCTGGATCCGCTCTATGATGACCGCAACGAGCGGGCAGGCGGCAAGTTTGCCACCATGGACCTGATCGGCCTGCCCTGGCGCATCACCGTCGGCCCGCGGGGCCTGAAGAACGGCGTGGTGGAACTGACCTCGCGCCGCACCGGCGAAAGCGAGGAGCTGAGCCCGGAAGAGGCGGTGAAGAAGGTGGTGGCCATCTATGAGAAACACCGCACCGGCCGCGGCTTCTGAGCCAGCCTGCCAGTTCGAAGGAAACAGCCCCGCCGGCAGATGCTGGCGGGGTTTTCCTTTGCCGGGCGGGCAGGGGCACTGACAGAGGGCAGCCCGGCTGCTAGCCTTGGCAGTATCCAAGGCGGGAGAACGGACGTGGCCAGCTTCAGCGGTATCGAAAAAGACAGCGGGCTGACGCATGTGCTGTCGTCTTTTCCCCGGAACGCGGAACAGTTGCTGCATCTGCTGGACAGCATCATGTGCGGCAGCGGCGCGCTGTCGCGGGGCGAACGCGAGGCGATTGCCGCCTATGTCTCCGGCCTGAACGATGTGGCCTATTGCGTTCACTACCACAGCCTGTTCTCGGACGTGTTTTGCGGCCCGGTGGCGGCAACACAGGACCGTATCCGGCCCCTGCTGGAATACGCCCGTGCCCTGCACGGCGGCGAGGCCGAAGGTCTTTCGCAGGCCTTTGAGGAGGCCGTCACGGCAGGCTGGAGCGAAGCCGCGCTTTATGAGGTGGTGGAGGTCTGCGGCGTCTTCAGCTTCATCAACACCATCGTCAAGGCCGCCGGGCTGACCGAGCCGGGACAGGCGCCGGAGCCGCGGCCGACGGCACAGGGGCTGGTGAACTCCTATGCCGCAATGGCGCAGGCGGTGCGCGGTAAATAGACCTTGGCCTCAGTGGCGCGCGCTCAGCCGTGTTTCAGCGGGTATTCATGGCCCGAGAGACGGTGGAACAGCGCGGCAATCGCCACCAGCGCCACGGCGCCGGTCAGCACCGGGAACAGCAGGAAGGAAATGCCGGGATCGGTGGCAAAGACCACCAGCGGATCGGCGCCCGCGGGCGGATGGGTCAGCCGCAGCGCCGCCATCAGCGCGATCGACAGACCCACGGCCAGCGCCAGCGCCCACCAGCTGTCCGGCAGCAGCGCGTTCAGCGCCAGTGCGACGGCAGTGGCCAGAACATGGCCGCCGACCACATGCGCGGGCTGCGACAGCGGGCTGGCGGGGACTGAAAACAGCAGCACGCAGCTGGCGCCGAAGGGGGCGATCAGCAGCAGGAGGTTGGCATGGGTTGTGAGCAGCGACAGCGCAGCAATTGCCAGAAAGGCACCCAGCCCCGCCATAATCACCGTGCGCAGCGAGGGATGCGGAAGCGCGCGTTTGAAGTATCTGTCCATCGTTCTCACCAATTAAAACCCGAACCGGGCTGATAAAGCCTTACTGCAGCGCGAACGCAAGGCAATGGGCAGATGCGGCAGGTCACGATGCGGTGACGCCGTGCGGGGCCGGTTCCGGTCTGGGCCGGCGGATTATCGGGCCGATATGCAACCGCACCTTGACCCCAGGCGTTAGGCAGCACAGGTTGCAGGCAAATTTCCCGGGCAGGACCCCTCTATGGCCACGACACCACCGCCGTTTTCCCGTTTCGAATGGATCATCGCCTGGCGCTATCTGCGCGCCCGCAAGGCCGAGGGCGGAGTCAGCGTGATGACCTGGATCAGCCTCATCGGCATCACGCTCGCGGTCTTTGCGCTGATTGCCACGCTGGCGGTGCGCTCCGGCTTCAGGTCGGAGTTTGTCGGCACCATCCTGGGCGCCAACGCGCATGTCACCGTCTATTCCTATGGCGAGGTGAACGAGGCCGGGGTGCTGGACCGCAGCCTCCCGGATTATGGGGCGCTGGCGGAAAAGGTCGCCGCAGTGCCGGGCGTCACCCGCGCCGCGCCGCTGGTCAAGGGCCAGGTGATGGCGAACCTGCGCCAGCGCAATGCAGGCGTCGAGGTGTTCGGCATCTCCGCCAAGGACATCCAGGGCATCCCGGGCGTGGCGCAAAGCGAAGAATCCGTGGGCGACCTCGCACGGTTTGAGGACGGGATCGCCATCGGCTCCGGCGTGGCGCGGGAGCTGGGGGTGAGCGTGGGCGACAAGATCAAGCTGATCTCGCCCAACGGGGTGAAAACCGCCTTCGGCACCAGCCCGCGGGTCAACGCCTATGAGGTGGTCTATGTCTTCACCGCCGGGCGCTGGGACATCGACCGCACCCGCGTCTATCTGCCCTTTGCCGAGGCGCAGGCCTTCTTCAACCGCGAGGGCGTGGCGGATGAGATCGAGGTGATGGTCGACAACCCCGAAAACGCCGATGCGATGGCGCTGGCGATCCAGCAGGCGGCGGGCGGCACCGCGGGGGTCTGGACCTGGCGCGATGCTTCCGGCGGTTTCCTGCGCGCCTTGGAGGTCGAGGACAACGTGATGTTCATCATCCTGTCGATCCTTGTGCTGATCGCGGCGATGAACATCGTCTCGGGCCTGATCATGCTGGTCAAGAACAAGGGCCGCGACATCGGCATCCTGCGCACCATTGGCCTCAGCGAAGGGTCGATCATGCGGGTGTTCTTCATCTGCGGCGCCTTCACCGGCGTCATCGGCACCCTTTGCGGCGTGGTGCTGGGCTGCCTCTTTGCGCTGTATATCGACCCGATCTTCTCCTTCGTGAACTATGTCATGGGCGGCGGCGTCTGGGACCCGTCGATCCGCGGCATCTATGCGCTGCCCGCGGAACTGCGGCTGGCCGATGTGATCTCGGCCACGGCGCTGTCGCTGGGGCTGTCGTTCTTCGTGACCATTTTCCCGGCCCGCCGCGCGGCGCGCCTCAACCCGGTGGAGGCGCTGCGCTATGAGTGAGATCACGCTGGAGCTGAAGGGGATCACCAAATCCTATCTGACCGGCACGCCGGGGCAGGTCGATGTGCTGCGCGGCGCCGACCTGAGCCTGCAGGCGGGCGAAGTGGTGGCGCTGGTGGCGCCGTCGGGCGCGGGCAAGTCGACGCTGTTGCATATCGCGGGCCTGCTGGACACGCCGGATGCGGGCGAGGTGCGGGTGGCGGGCGAGGACGTGACCCGCAAGGGCGACCGCCGCCGCACCCGCGTGCGCCGTCAGGAAGTCGGCTTTGTCTATCAGTTCCACCACCTGCTGCCGGAGTTTTCCGCACTGGAGAACATCGTGCTGCCGCAGCTGGCCAATGGCGCCACGCAAAAGGCCGCGGTGGCGCGGGCGGCGGATCTGCTGGGCACGGTGGGGCTTGCGGCGCGCGCCGATCACCGCCCCGCCGCGCTGTCGGGCGGCGAGCAGCAGCGGGTGGCCTTCTGCCGGGCACTGGCCAATGCCCCGCGGGTGCTGCTGGCGGATGAGCCGACCGGGAACCTGGACCCCGGCACCTCCGATCAGGTGTTCGCGGCGCTGATGGAGCTGGTGCGCGGCACTGGGTTGTCGGCTCTGATCGCCACCCACAACCTGGAACTGGCGGCGCGGATGGACCGGCAGGTGAGGCTGGAGAACGGGCTGCTGGTGCCGGTTTAGGCGGCTGGGCCAGGGGGCGTTGCGCAGCGCCGCCGGGTGCTGTTTCCGCGTCTCGCCCGGCTGAATCCAAGGTATTTGACCTGATCCCCTGCGCTAGGCCACTCTGTCACTGGTTTGGTTCCAGTGACGGTGGGTTCAGATGCAGAAGACGGTTTCGGTCCTGAAGGATCTGGTGGTGCTGTTGCGCGATCTGTCGGTGATTGCGCTGTTTGCGGTGTTCCTGCTGTTTCCGCAGAGGCTGAACGCCATTCTGGTCAGTGCCGGGTTCGAGGAGGGCAGCTTTGCCGGCTTCAAGTGGAAATCGAAGCTGGTCGAATACGATGCCACCGTGGCGGAACTGCAGACCGCGCTGGCGGAGGCGCAGAAGGTGAACGCCCGGCTGACCGAGGCGCTGCAGGCAGCAGAGGCGGGGCCTGCGGAGGCCGGGTCAACGGAGCTGCAGCGCGAGGCGGAGCTGGTGCAGCAGGACGCGGCGGCGGCGCTGGAGACGGCCAGCAGGACGGTGGCAGGCAACCTGCAGCTGGTCGAGCAGGCCCGCGCCCAGCTGCAGGAGGAAGCCCTCCGCTATTGCTATCAGGAGGACAGCGGCAAACCCGGGCCGCGGGCTTTCCTCGTGGCCTGCCACTCCACACCGGAACGCTGCGAGCGGGCCAAGGTGAACCCGGCCACGCGGTCCTCGCCCTGCGTGGCGCTGGACATGAACACGGCACCCTGGCAGCCCAGCCCGGGCGGGTTCTGGGGGTCGCTGTTCCAGTACGGTTCCGCACCGCTGGCAGCGCCCTTTCCGCAAGTGGAATAGGCGGCAGGTGCGGGCGGTTGGCGGAACCTTGCCGCCTGGGCCGGGGCGGCTTTGGCCCCGGGGCGGCGGTTTGCTATCAGCTGTTAAAACTTGGCCGGGCGGGGTAGGCTGTCCGGGGATGCGCAGAAAGGGCTGAGACGTGGTGAATTCGGTAATCGAGAAAGATGTGACGATCGAAGGCAATATCACCTCCAGCAAGGGCAGCGTCGAAGTGCGCGGCCGGGTGGTCGGCGATGTGTCGGCGCAGGCGGTGACGGTGCTGGAAGGCGGCACCGTGGATGGCGCGCTCAGCGCGAAGTCTGTGACCGTCGAAGGCGTCTACAGCGGCAAGATCCAGTGCGAGGACCTGCGGCTGGCGGCCGGTTCGAAAGTGCAGGCGGATGTCTCGGCCCAGAGCATGTCCACCGAAAGCGGCGCACAGCTGCAAGGCAACATCAAGGTCAGCGGCAAGAGCTGAGGCCGCTGGGCCGCCGGCCCGGGGCGGGGCATTCCTGCCGGCCTCCGTCTGGCGTTCCAGCGCCTTGCCGGCTATTGGCGGGGCATGACAGACACCTTGCCGCCGTGCCCCGAATGTTCCTCTGCCTATACCTATCAGGTGGATGCCCTGCTGATCTGCCCCGAATGTGCCCATGAATGGGCGGCGGGGGAGGCCGCGGCCGGCGCCAGGGAGGTGCGCGACAGTGTCGGCCATCTCTTGGCCGACGGCGACACGGTGACGGTGATCAAGGACCTGAAGCTGAAGGGCACGTCCTCGGTCATCAAGGTCGGCACCAAGGTGCGCGGCATCCGGCTGGTGGACGGCGATCATGACATTGATTGCAAGGTGCCGGGCGTCGGCCCGATCGGGCTGAAGTCGCAGTTTGTGAAGAAGGTGGCCGGCTGAAGTCTTTGCGCTGTCAGGCCGGAAACCTCTAGCCCGGTGCTTCACTGCTGCGGTTCGGCGGCTTCGGCGTATCCGGCTGTTAACGAAACTGACAGTTTAGATCCGGCGGCCACCATTGCCGTGAACAGCGCCAGGGCAAAGACAGAGAAGGCTGGGATGCGCCAAAGCAGGGATCGTCTTGTGATGGCGGTTCCGGAATTCTGCCGTTTGGCGGCAACTGCCCCGTGAAGCCAGATCCCGGCCAGCATGCCGCCAAGCATGGGCAAAGAAGCCAGTATCACGATGAGGCCGTCGGGCCAGCTTTCCGGTTTGCTATCGGGGAAAACGGTGGGTAGCAGCAGATTTGCAGCTAGGGTGCCAGCCAGCCCACCGGTGAGAGTGCAGGTGATCAGGAAGGGAATCTGCCGCAGGCGTGTGTTGTTTCTCATATGGTTTTACCAAAAATAATAATGCGATAGACGTAATTCTTAATGCTGTCTTGCTCAAGCGGGTATCCTGGGTGCTGTGTGCGGGACTGACTTTTTATCCGCGAGCAGGGGCGGGTTAGGGGGCAATGGAGCGCCTGCCCGGCACAGGTTGCGGTAAGCGGTACCCTCACGCCATCTGGGTGATCCAGACCCCCAGTGCCATCACCGAAATACCGGCCGCTCGGGTCAGGGTCAGCGGGCTGATCTGGGCGCCGAACAGGCCGAAGTGGTCGATGGCGGCTGCTGAGATCAGCTGGCCGATCAGCACGAAGAACACCGCGTTGCCGACGCCGAAATGCGGCGCGACGTGGGTGATCGACAGGACGTAGAAGGCCACCAGGACGCCCGCCAGCAGCAGATGCTTGGGCGCGGCGGGGATCTTGGCCAGCGCCTGCGGGCCGGCGATCAGCGCGTAAAGGATGGTGGCAACCAGCGCGATCAGGAACAGCACCACCGCGGCCGAGGCCGGGGAGCCGATCAGCTTGCCGAGCGCCGCGTTCAGCGCCGCCAGCACCGGGATGCCAAGGCCTGCGGCCAGCATGATGAGGGCGTAGTGTGTCATGGTGCGGCTCCTGCAGGTGCGTTGGCAGTTTTGTGGACGGGATCTGCCCGGCAAAACAAGTGCTACGTTGCGGCCCGATGTGCGGGTGTGTTGACTTTTTAGTTGCGAATGATTTGCAATTGCATGTATGCAGGCGCCACGTTCCGCAACTCTGACTCCGCCAAAGGCCCACATGCCGCTGTCCAGCCTTCCCAGCCTGTTTCTTGATGATCCTGCCGAAACCGCCAGAACCGGTCTGAGGTTCCTGCACTTCATCGGCCTGGCCGCAGGGCTGGGCAGCGCTACGCTGCTGGATCTGCTGCTGCTGCGGTTTTTCCTGCAGGGGCAGGTGAGCGCCGAGCGTGTTGCCATCTTCGAGTTTGCGTCCAAGGTAGTGGATGCGGGGCTGAAGCTTCTCTGGCTGACCGGGTTCGGCTTTTTGCTGCACTATGCGCTGACGGATCCGGTGAAGCTGGAGAACCCCAAGGTTCATGCCAAGCTACTGGTGGTTGCGGTGCTGACCCTGAACGGGTTGTTCATCCATGCGGTGATCCTGCCGCATCTGCGCAGGCAGGCCGGGCGGCCGCTGTTTGAGGGGATGGGGCATAAGCAGCGCACGCTGTTTGCGGCCTCGGGCGCGGTTTCGGCGGTGTCCTGGTATCTGCCGGTGGCTCTGGCCGCCTTCCCGCAGCTGAATTTCACGCTTCCCGCAGCGCAGATCCTGACGTGCTATCTGCTGCTGATCGCGCTGATGACGGCCGTGGCGGCCGCCGTGGCCGGGCTGCTGTCAAAGCGCGCGGGGCTGCAAGCCGGGCAGGCGGCCGGGCGGGCGGAGGCGCAGGCGGGCTGGCAGGCGGAGGGGCGGGGACCTGCGGACCTGGCGCCCGTCAGCCGCAAATCCCCTTGAGGCTGGCGTCCTTCCACGGCAGGTAGACGTCGCTTTCGCGGCTTTGCGGCAGCGGGCTGACCGGCATCGCGGCGGCCAGCATCCTGTGCAGCCGTTTGGTGCGCTCCGCCTGCGGGGCCAGGGAGCGGCAGCAGACGTATTCCTCCATGATGGCGCCTTGCTGTTCAAACCCGTAGGCGAGGAAATCGGCGCCGCCTTCCAGGTCGAACAAGTAGGGGTCGCGGTCCGGGCCGTGCTCTGCCGCCGCCCGCAGCGGGGAATAGCCGGTGCGGCTGCGGTTCTGCCATTGCCAGACATGGGTGGCCTCATGCGCCAGCAGCATCGCCTCCACCAGGTGCAGCCGGTCCGGGTAGTCCGGCAGGTAGTTGTCCACGTACCAGTCGCGGGTGAAGAAGATGCGGTTGAACAGGGCGACAGCGGCGGGTTTGGTGGTGATGATCTCCTCCCTGACCGGCGGCAGGATGCGCTCGCGGCAGGTGACGCGCGGGCGCGGGGTGCGGTGCAGGGTGATCGGCCCCAAGGGGGCGCCGTCCACGATGCGGACCTTGTCCGGGTTGAGGCTGGTGCCGTGCAGGGTGCCCAAATAGGCGCGCTCCGTCTCTGTCAGCGGGCGGCCGCAGGCGGCGAGGAGCAGGAGGACGAGGAACAGGCAGCGGATCATGCGGTTCGCCTCAGCTCAGCAGCTCATCGCCAGCACGCGGCTGATTTCGGTGAGGGAGCGGCCGGATTGGTCCATCCATGTGTTGAAGGCTTTCTGCACCGCCTTCAGTGCGGATTTGGAGGTTGCGGGTTTGCCGATCACGCCTTCGGCGATGAGGCGCGCGGTGACGTCTTGGGAGAGTATGAAACTGTCGCGGCCGGCAAAGCGCATGGCGTACTGGCCGGTATTGCCGCCCAGCCGGGCGCCGCGTTTCTTGAGCATGTCCAGCAGCCCGATGTAATCGGCGGAGGGCCAGCCGCCCAGCACCTTGCCCGCGCCGCCCTGGTCGCGCAGATCCATCAGGAAGGCAGCGTTGTGGCGGACCGCGGCCAGCTTGGCGCCGTTGCGGACCACGCGGGTATCGCTCAGGATCCGGTCGAATTCATCCTCTGGCATGAAGGCGCAGGCGCCCGGGTCGAAGCCGTGAAAGACCTCCTCGAACCCGTCCCATTTCGCCTCGATCACTTTCCAGTTGAAGCCCGCCTGGAAGATGCATTTGGTCATCACAGAGAGCCAGCGGTCCTCCGGCAGCGCGGTCACATCGGGGGCCGGTTTGGCGAGCTTTTCCTCCAGCGCCGCGGGGCCGCCGTGGCGGTCTGCGGAAAGGGCATAGATCTCGTCAAAGCTGCGCATGGGCGGGGTCCTGTTGGCGTCTCCTCAGGTTAGCGGCGTGCGCGCAGCTCGACAATGGATTTGCCGAGGCGGAAAGGCGCGGCGAAGCTGACGAGGCAAAGCGCGATGATCTGCAAGACCAGGATATGGGCGTTGTCCTGCAAGTATTCCCATTCGTCCTTGAGCTTGGACACATGGGCGATCAGGTCGTCATAGGCGCGGGCGATGATCAGGAAGTCGCCGGCGATGGCGGGCACCTTGCGGCGCATGTTGGCGACGGCTTCCTGCGCGGGGCCGTCGAGCGCGGTGAAGACCAGAAACGCCTCCGGGTCGAAGGCGCTGGCCTGGGCTTCCATGTCCTTCATCTCCGCCATCCCGGCGCGGGTGCCGCTGAACAGGAAGCTGAGGCCCTGCAGCGGTGCCACCTCATCCGTCACCGCAATGAACAGCGGCAGTTCGGCGTTGCCCGCGGTGGAGGCGGAGAGGAATTCCACCTTTTCGCACAGAACCGCGATGTCGGCGTCATAGGCGGGGTCGCAGAAGCGCAGGCGGAAGCGGGCGGCGTCGCGGTCGAAGGCGGCGGTGGCGGCATAGGCGATGTCGATCTGGCGTTCCAGCTTGGATGAGTCGGCGGCGTAGATGCCGGAGATCACCGCGACCAGCGCGCCGAAGCCGCCCAGCAGCACCCAGACCAGATCGGCCAGTTTCCAGGCCCGGTGGCCCGGCGGCTTGCGGAACAGGAAGGCGGTGGCGATGAGGCCGGTCAGGAAGAACAGGATGAGAAGCGGCAGCTGGTTGTCCGCGATGAAGCCCATGGCAGGTCCCCTGATGTGTCTGGCTGGCCTGACCATAGGAAGGGACAGGGGTTTCAGGCAACAGCCCTCACGAAGCTGTCACCGGCGCGCCGGTTTGGCCGGGCGGGAGGGGGTCTCCGTCCGGTGCTGGCGGTGTCTGGGGCCGGGGGCCGTTTTGCTTGTGTGGCCGTGCCGTGCTGGCCGGGTAGAGGTGGCGGCGCCGCCAAGAGGCCCGGAGGGGCCAGAGGCGGAGGGCCGGGCAGGGGGTCGCAAGCCCCCATGTCCGCTCGAAAGCTCTCGGTTTGCGGAGAACCCCTGCACCCGATGAAGAGGTGGTCTTGGGGGCTCCCGTATCTCCTGGTGGTGCGGGGTGTCAGTCCGCACCGGTGTGTCGCGACGGATTGGAGTGTGGCAGAGCGGGGTTAAGGGGGCGCAAGCGGGGCGTGCGGTGGTTTGGGGTTTGGCGCAACAACCCCGACCGGGTCGCTTGCGGCCCGGTCTGCGCCTGCCTGCCTCCCGGCAGGCGCAGACCTGTTTCTGGATGCCTCCGGCGGGAGTATTTTTGCAAAGGTGAATGGGGGGAAGTGTCCTGCCAGAGAGGACCTATTTCAGTATTTTTGGAACGCTATGATGGAAACTAGAAGAAAGTTTGTTGGCGTGGGTCGTGTTCCTCACGCCTTTCTTGTTCGCGTTTGGCGCGTTCTTTCTTCTCTTGGCGCTCTGCAATGCGCTCTTGCGCCAAAAAGAAACCTTGCGAAAATTGTTCAAGCATCTCGTTCCTGCGAGAAACTGAAATCTCCGGAACGTCATTTGCGTTAATGCTTCTTAGAATTCGCGGCTGATCGGGTTTGACCGAGCTGAAATCCAAGATTTGAAACTCTGCGTCTTCAAGGTCAGGATCCTGCGCCAGAACCTCTTTGACCACACTCACGAAGAGCGAGAGTTTCTCTCCATTGAGAGGGTTTTTGCGCCAGAAAATAAACCAAGGGAAAACAAGCTTGCCGCCAACGCCGTATACCATAGGCGGCTTGAAGGGAATGCTCAGTGTCCTGCCGTCCGCGCCACGAGCAAGTGGGTAAAAACGTGGGCTAACCGCATTCACAAAGTCCGGCTTTTCATTTTCAAAGTGGCGTCTAAGCAGGGGCAGAATCTCGAGGAAATTGTTTCGCACGGTTTCCCGTTTCACTTTCTCCCTGATACCTCTCTCGACGTCATCAAACGGAACCCCAAAGACTAGGTAGTCCCTGACTGCGTGCACCAGTGCGTTGTAGTTAAACATCGGCGTGTTATCGAACAGCCTAACCAGCTCATTCGCAATCATCTCAGGTCGTTCACGCCAGTTCCGAGCTAGGTGCTGTGCCGACGGAACGTTGAGAACTTTCTGAGTCATGTTTATTGAACCTTTGCAGCGCGGGGGAGAGTAGAATAGTAGGAGCGGATATCGGCGTTTTCAATCCTCATCCCTGGATTTATTTTCCCATCGTGATTCCATACTTTGTCCCATGGGCCACCTTCAGCATGGCTGATTTCTACAAGCTGTGACGCCGATAACTTCCCGTAAAATCCTATTACTTTCCTTAGAAATTCTATTTTATCCTTAGGGGCCTCAAAGAGTGCGATCTCTTGTTCGCCTGAGAACCTATTAAGCTTCTTGCTCCTGGCTCTAATTGCTGAGCGACCGCAGTGCTTAAACTCTCGGTAAAGATACTGAAGCACGGGACCGTAATCCCAGGCTTCAAAGTTTTGTTTGATAAGTGGCTCATCAAATTCAACGAGGTGCCAAGCATGACAGAAGTAAACTAACTTCTGCAGTGCAAGGTTCGTAACCAAAATTCCTTCTTCGTCACAAACGTCAAGAACGAAATTCGCGACGGCTCGACCATCTTGTCCCATAGCGACTCCGTGTTCTCTTTATGTTCTATTTGGCGCGAGTGGCGATGTCAACGCCCCTCAAACATCCAGCTCCTCCACGAACTTCGCGTTCTCCTGGATATACTGGAAGCGGAGTTCGGGTTTCTTGCCCATCAGGCGCTCGACCAGGTCGCCGGTCTCGCCGGGCTCGTCCTCGTCGATGGTGACGCGGATCAGTTTGCGGGTCTTGGGGTCCATCGTGGTCTCCTTCAGGTCCTTGGCGTCCATTTCGCCAAGACCCTTGAAGCGGGAGACGTCGATCTTGCCCTTGCCGCCCAGGCCCTTTTCCAGCCATCTGTCGCGCTCGGCCTCGTCCAGGCAGTAGACGCGGCGCGCGCCTTGGGTCAGGCGGAACAGCGGCGGGCAGGCGAGGTAGAGGTGGCCGCTGTCAATCAGCGGGCGCATCTGGGTGAAGAAGAAGGTCATCAGCAAGGACGCGATATGGGCGCCGTCGACGTCCGCGTCGGTCATGATGATGATCTTGTCATAGCGCAGATCGTCGAGGTTGAACTTGGTGCCGAGGCCAACCCCCAGCGCCTCGCAGAGATCGTTGATCTCGGCGTTGGAGCCGAGCTTGTTGGAGGCGGCGCCCAGCACGTTCAGGATCTTGCCCTTCAGCGGCAAGAGCGCCTGGTATTCACGGTTGCGCGCGCCCTTGCCGGAGCCGCCCGCGGAGTCGCCCTCGACGATGAACAGCTCGGTGCCGGCGCGGTCCTTGGAGGTGCAGTCGGTCAGCTTGCCGGGCAGGCGCAGTTTTTTGGTGGCGGACTTGCGCTGGGTTTCTTTCTCCTGCTTGCGGCGCAGGCGTTCCTCGGCGCGCAGGATCAGGAAGTCGAGGATGGCGCCGGCTGATTTGGTGTCGGCGGCCAGCCAGTTGTCGAAATGGTCGCGGACCGAGTTTTCCACCATCTTGGCGGCGCTCTCGGTCGACAGGCGGTCCTTGGTCTGGCCGACGAAGGCGGGGTCGGCGATGAAGCAGGAGACCAGCGCGCAGCCGCCCGCCATCAGGTCGTCGCGGGTGATGTTGCCGGCTTTCTTGTTGCTGACCAGCTCGCCATAGGCCTTGATGCCCTTGAGGATCGCGGCCCAGAAGCCGGCGACATGGGTGCCGCCCTCGGGCGTGGGGACGGTGTTACAGTAGGACTGGGTGAAGCCGTCGCGCGAGGGTGTCCAGTTGATCGCCCATTCGACATAGCCGGGCGCGCCGAATTTCTCGCGGAACTCGACCTTGCCAGCAAAGGGCGCGTCGGCGTAGGTGGTGGCCTTGCCCAGCACCTCAGTCAGGTAGTCGCGCAGGCCGCCGGGGAAGTGGAAGGTGGCCTCGGTCGGGGTCTCGCCGTCGTCGATCTCGGTCTTCCAGCGGATTTCGACGCCGGAGAACAGGTAGGCTTTGGAGCGCACCAGGGTGAACAGGCGCTTGGGCTTGAACCGGTGGGAGCCGAAGATCTGCTCATCGGCGTGGAAGGTCACGAAGGTGCCGCGCTTGTTGGGGGCGGCGCCGATCTTCTCGACCGGGCCCTGGGGCAGGCCGCGGGAGAAGCGCTGTTCGAACAGTTCCTTGTTCTTGGCCACTTGCACGACCATGGAATCCGACAGCGCGTTCACGACGGAAGAGCCGACGCCGTGCAGGCCGCCGGAGGTCTGGTAGGCCTTGCCGGAGAATTTGCCGCCCGCGTGCAGGGTGCAGAGGATCACCTCCAGCGCGGATTTATCCGGAAACTTGGGGTGCGGGTCAATCGGGATGCCGCGGCCGTTGTCGGAGATGGTGACGGAATAGTCGGCGTGCAGCGTCACCTCGATCCGGTTGGCGTGGCCCGCGACGGCCTCGTCCATCGAGTTGTCGAGGATCTCTGCCACCATGTGGTGCAGCGCGCGCTCATCGGTGCCGCCGATATACATGCCGGGGCGCTGGCGGACCGGTTCGAGGCCTTCCAGAACCTCGATCGAGGAGGCGTCATAGGTATCGGCTGCAGGCGTGCTGAGGAGATCGTCGGCCATGTGCGGGAACTGCTCTTCCTTGGTGTTGATTGGCGGCCATTATGGCAGGTGTCGCAGCCGGGTGGAAGAGGGGTGCAGGGGGCTGTGGATAAGGCCGGGCGGGGCCTTGCAAAGGCTGGGAAATTGAGCGGAGAGGGCCTTGCACGGCCGCGGGCGGGGGGGGGGCCGGGCGGATTTTCTGGCAGACGGCGCGGCGGCTTCGCTGCGGCGGCGCGGAAACCGTTTTCATTCCTTCGAAGGTAAGTTCCGGTTATCCGGGTGCGTCGATATTTTCCGTGCGGCGCGGGGGGCTGCGGTCTAAACCTCGGCCAGCGAAGGGCAGGAGGAGGGCCGCCGGGTGGCTGAGAAGGGAATCAAGACGCAGGACTGGGCGGCGTTCCGGGCCGAGGCGCAGCGGATGCTGGAGGCGGCGCTGGACCAGATGCAGCAGGCGGCGGACCGCCCCTGGCAGCCGGTGCCGGACGACATCGGCGCCCGCTATGCGGTGACGGCGGAGGCGCTGGGGCCGCAGGCGGCGGTGGACCGGATCATCCGCGATGTGCTGCCCTATCATGGCGGCAACACCCATCCGCGGTTCTGGGGCTGGGTGCAGGGATCGGGGCTGGCCTCGGATCTGATCAGCAGCCTGGCGGCGGCGGCGGTCAATGCCAATATGGGCGGGCGCGACCACGGCGCGAACTACATGGAGCGCGCGGTGGTGGACTGGACGCGGGCCAAGATGGGGATGCCGGAAAGCGCCAGCGGCATTCTGGTGACCGGCACTTCGCAGGCGACGGTGATTGCCTTTCAGGCGGCGCGGCTGCGGGTGCTGAAGGATCTGCGCAAGCAGGGGCAGGGCGCGGTGCGGCTGACCGCCTATGCGGGCGCGGGCGTGCATAATGCGACGCTGAAGGCGGTGGAGCTGCTGGGCATCGGCTCGGACAACCTGCGGATGGTGCCGCTGGCGGACGGCAAGCTGGACTGCGCCGCACTGGCGGAGATGGTTGCAAGCGACAAGACCGAGGGCGCGGTGCCCTTTCTGGTGGTGGGCAATGCGGGCACCGTGGACCTGGGGCTGTTTGACGATTTGAACGCGCTGGCCGATACGGCGGCGGCGCTGGGGCTGTGGCTGCATGTGGATGGGGCGTTCGGCGCCTGGACGCGGATCGCGGCAGAGCCCTACCGGTCGCTGTCCGATGGCATCGGGCGGGCCGACAGCATTGCGCTGGATTTCCACAAGTGGATGTATGTGGGCTATGACTGCGGCATGGCGCTGTTGCGCAACGAGGAGGAGCACCGGGCGGCTTTTGCGGCGCGGCCCGCCTATCTGGAAGGCGCCGAGCGCGGGCTGGCGGGCGGCGAGCCGTGGTTCTGCGACTATGGCATCGACCTGAGCCGCGGCAACCGGGCGCTGAAGGTCTGGACGGCGCTGGAAACCTACGGCGAGGCGGCATTTGCGCAAGCGATCACCGGCAATTGCGAACTGGCGGCGCTGATGGCGGCAGAGGTCGAGGCGCAGCCCCTGATGGCCCTGGGGGCACCGGTGGTGTCGAACGTCTGCGTCTTCACCGCGCGCCGCGATCTGGCGCCGGAGGCGCAGTCGGAGGTGAATGCCCGCATTGCCCAGACCCTGCAGGAAAGCGGTGAGGCGGTGTTCTCGACCACCCGGGCAGGGGGCCGCGTGATGCTGCGCGCCGCGATTACCAACCACCGCAGCCGCGAGGCGGATGTGCTTGCGGCGATTGCCGCGGTGGTGCGGGAGGCGTCGGCGTAAAGCGATGAGCCCCGCGCCTGCCTGGGCGGGCGCAGGCGTGACGGGGCGGCTTGGCGCCCGGCGCGATAGATGATTGCCGTTGCGTCTTGTTGCGCCGGTGAACGCGCCTGCCGGGGGGCAGGCAGGCGCGGGGCGGCGGTGCCGCCTTGCGTAACATCTGTGACGTTCGGTTCCGTCTTTCCGCCACGTCAGATCCCGCTACTCTCCATGCCGGACACACAAGGAGAGAGACATGGCCTGGATCAGGACCGTTCCGTTTGAAGAGGCAACCGGCAAGCTGAAGATGCTGTATGAGCGGGTGACCGGGCCGGGCAACAATGTCGACAACATCATGATGGTGCATTCCCTGCGGCCGCATTCGATGGAAGGCCACATGGCGCTGTACAAGAATGTGCTGCACCACACCGGCAACAAGGTGCCGAAATGGTTTCTGGAGGTGCTGGGGGTCTGGGTCTCGTCCCTGAACGATTGCGCCTATTGCGTCGAGCATCACTTTGCAGGCCTGCAGCGGCTGCTGGGCGACGCGGAGCGCGGGCGGGCGATCCGGGCGGCGATCGAGGCGCGCGAGCCGGAAGCCGCGCCGCTGGAGGCGGCGCAGGTGCTGGCGATGGGCTATGCGCGGATGCTGACCGAAGAACCCGCCAGCGTGACCGCGGCGGATATCGGGGCGCTGCGGGACGCGGGGTTCGATGACGGGGAGATCCTGGAGATCAACCAGGTGACCGCCTATTTCGCCTATGCCAACCGGACGGTGCTGGGGCTGGGATGCTCTGCCAAGGGGGATGTGCTGGGGCTGAGCCCGAACAATTCGGACGATCCGGGCGATTGGGGGCACAAATAGGGGCGCCGCCCCTCGGCCCCTGCGGGCCTCACCCCGGGATATTTGCAGCCAGATGAAGCGGATCAAGCGGCCCCGGGGGGCCGCTTTTGATGTGCAAACCGCATATCTTTTGATGCAGGTCAGGGCAGGGCGGCGGCGGCGGCGGTATGGTTGCGGCGCAGATTGAAAGAGGGAGTTTTTTATGGACGCCGCAGCAGAGAAGATTGTGAACAGCGCCGCAGGGACAGGGACGGGAACAGGGCAGGAGCCGGTGCCGGCCGCGCCGCGGGCGCCAAGCGCGGAGGATATCCGGCGGGCCTTTGAGAGCGGAGAGTATCCGTACCCGCGCAAGATGGCGCGCCGGGCCTATGAGGCGGAGAAGGCGCGGCTGCAGGCGGAGCTGTTGAAGGTGCAGCTGTGGGCGCAGGAGACCGGGGAAAAGTTCGTGATGCTGTTCGAGGGCCGCGATGCGGCGGGCAAGGGTGGCACCATCAAGCGGTTCACCGAACACCTGAACCCGCGCTCGGCCCGGGTGGTGGCGCTGAACAAGCCCTCGGACGAGGAGCGCGGGCAGTGGTATTTCCAGCGCTATGTGCAGCATCTGCCGACGGCTGGCGAGATCGTGTTCTATGACCGCTCCTGGTACAACCGCGCAGGCGTCGAGCGGGTGATGAGCTTTTGCGAGCCAAACGAGTACCTGGAGTTCATGCGCCAGGCGCCGGAGTTCGAGCGGATGCTGGTGCGTTCGGGTGTCCGGCTGTACAAATACTGGTTCTCGGTCACCCAGGAAGAGCAGAAACGGCGGTTCGGCGCACGCGAGACCGATCCGCTGAAGCAGTGGAAGCTGTCGCCGATCGACAAGGCGTCGCTCGGCAAATGGGATGACTACACCGAGGCCAAGGAGGCGATGTTCTTTTACACCGATACCGCGGATGCGCCCTGGACGGTGATCAAGTCCAACTGCAAGAAGCGGGCGCGGATCAACTGCATGCGGCATTTCCTGGCGTCGCTGGAGTATCCGGGCAAGGATCCGGAGATCGCGGCGGTGCCGGATCCGCTGATCGTGGGGCAGGCGCATCACGTGATCCATCAGTCGGACCACATCCTGGGCAAGGCGCTGCATCCCGGCACACGGGCGCGCTGATCCCCGCCTGCGGCGCGGTCCCGCGGTTGCGGGGCTGCCGCCGGAGGCGTAAAGCTTTGACCCATGAAGCGTATTATTCCCTTGCTGGCCGCAGCAGTGCTGGCCCCGCAGGATGCCGGGTCGCATCCGCATATCTTTGTCGATACCGCCCTGAAGGTGATTGTCTCGGACTCCGGGCAGCTGGAGGCGGTTGAGATCACTTGGGCCTATGACGAGTTCTATTCGCTGCTGATTTTCGAGGACCGGGGGCTGGATGGCGATTACGACGGCGCGCTGACGGCGCAGGAGCTGGCAAAGCTGCAGGGGTTCGACATGGCCTGGGTCGAGGGGTTTCAGGGCGACACCTATCTGACCCGGTCGGGCGAAGCGCTGGAAATGGGCGCGCCGGAGCATCTGGCCACCGAAGTGGCGGACGGGCGCATCACCACCCGGCACCGCCGCGTGCTGACAGAGCCGCAGGCCGCCGATGGCGTGGTGATCAAGGCCTATGATCCGGGCTATTACACCGCTTACACGATGACCGGCGGCCTGGAAGTTTCGGGCGGCTGCCAGGCCAGCGTCACGCCGCCGGATCTGGATGCAGCCTATACCAAGGTGGAAGAGCTGCTTTATGCCATGCCTGCGGACCAGGCAGAGGACGCCTATCCGGAGGTGGGAGAGGCCTTTGCCGATACCGTGCGGTTGAGCTGCGGGGCGTAAGGTGCGTTTTTTCCTGGCCATAGCTGCGCTGGGCGTGGCGGGTCTGGCGGTCTGGCTGTGGGGGTTCGGCGGCGCCGGGCTGGTGTCGGCCTGGGCGGCGGAAGGCCAGCGGGAGGCGCAGAATGCGATGGCGCGGGGCCTGCGGGCCTTGCGCGCGGGTGAGCCGGGGGCGCTGACGGCGCTGTTGTCCTTGTGTTTCGCGTACGGGTTTTTCCACGCCGCCGGGCCGGGCCATGGCAAGCTGGTGATCGGCGGCTATGGCATGGGCAAGCCGGTGCCCCTGGCGCGGCTGGCCGGGCTGGCGCTGGCGTCCTCGCTGGCGCAGGCGGCCACGGCGGTGCTGCTGGTGGCGGGCGGGCTGATGCTGCTGGACTGGGGCCGCGAGCAGCTGACCAGCGCGGCCGAGGATGTGCTGGCGCCGCTGTCCTACGGGCTGATTGCACTGGTGGGCCTGTGGCTGCTGGCGCGCGGTGTGCGGCGGCTGCTGGGCAGCCGGGCTGGCGGACACGGCGCCCACGGCCATCACCACCATGATCATGAGGCTGGGGAGGTGTGTTCCTCCTGCGGGCACCGGCACGGGCCAACGGCGGAGGAGGCGGCCAATGTCCACTCCCTGCGCGACGCGCTGGCGATCATCGGCGCGGTGGCGCTGAGGCCCTGCACCGGGGCGGTGTTCCTGCTGCTGCTGACCTGGCGGATGGGCGTCTTGTGGTCCGGGATTGCCGGCGCCTTCGCCATGGGGCTGGGCACGGCCACGGTCACGGTCGCCGTGGCCGCCGCTGCCGTCACGATGCGCAAGGGGGCGCTGGCACAGATGCAGGGAACCGGTGCCTTGCGCGCTGCCGCGGTGCTGGAGATCCTGGCGGGCGGGGTGGTGGCCGTGCTGGCCTTTCAGATCATGCTGCGGGCGCTGTGAGGCTCAGGCTTCCAGTGCGTCTTCCAGAAGTTTGAACATCGGCTCCAGCGTCAGATAGGCGGACATCAGCGCCGCCATCGGGGCGGCCTGTTCGCGCGGGCTCATTTCGTGCCAGAAGGTCAGCGACTTGCGCTGCAGCAGGTGGCCGTGGGGATGGGCCTTGCCAAAGGGGGCGGGAACGCGTTTCAGCTCGGGCTCATTAGAGGCAAAGCCCTTGAGCGCGAGGATGTCCAACATGGCTGCGGCCTCATCCCCGGTTTCGCCGTCGACCGCGGTGCGCCAGACAGGCAATTGCGCCTTGGTGAAGTTCATGATGCCGCCGCCGGTGGTGCAGGACTTGGGGTCGATGCCGAAGAACAGCGCACAGCCTGCGCCGTTTACCGTCCACATCATGTGCAGATGGGTCTTGTAGGGCGTCTTGTCCTTGGAAAACCGGACGTCGCGCTGAGGGCGGAACAATCTGGGCACGGCCTGCCTGCCGGTCCGTTTGGTGATCGCCTGCGCGACCTCGTCCAGCAGCAGCAGGGCGGGGGATTTGAGCTGCGCCTCATACCGGTCCTTATGCGTGGTGAACCAGTCGCGGCTGTTGTCCTGCGACAGCTCCGTCAGGAAGGCGCGGGCGTCGGGGATCAGCTGCGCAAAGGGGTCGGTCATTTGAATAGGCTCCTGCAAGCGGTGGGGCGGTCTGTGCAGAATACCACCATGGGCCTGTGCGGGGGGCAAGGAGACTCTGCTCTTGCCGGAGCCTTCCGGCGGGCCTAAGGCTGATTTCATGAGCACGTTAACGAACCGACACTCCGAAATGTCCCCCGGCGGCCATGCCCGGGCAATCGCCGTTCTTGGCCTGCCGCTGATCGGCGGCCATGTGGCGCAGTTTGCCATCGGCCTCACCGATACGGTGATGCTGGGCTGGTACGGGGTGGAGGAGCTGGCAGCGGTGACGCTGGGCTCGACCTATTTCTTTTCGATCTTCCTCCTTGGGTCCGGCTTTGCCTTTGCGGTAATGCCGATGGTGGCGGCGGCGGCCGGCGCGGGCGAGGAGCGGCAGATCCGCCGCTCCACCCGGATGGGGCTGTGGCTGTCGCTGGCCTATTGCGCGCTGGCGATGCCCTTGCTGTGGTGGTCGGAGCCGATCCTGCTTTTGCTGGGGCAGGAGCCGCAGGTGGCCCATGCGGCGGCAGAGTATCTGCGGATCGCCGGCTGGGCGGTCTTTCCGGCGCTGTTGTACATGGTCGCCAAATCCTATCTGGCGGCGCTGGAGCGGACCCAGATCGTGCTGTGGCTGTCGGTGATCGGGGCGGTGCTGAATGCGCTGGTGAACTATGCGCTGATTTTCGGCAACTGGGGCGCGCCGGAGCTGGGGATTACCGGGGCGGCGATTGCCTCCCTGGTGACCAACGGGGTGTCCTTTGCGCTGGTGCTGGCCTATGCGCTGAAGGCGCTGCCGGAGCATGAACTGCTGAAGAACTTCCAGCGGCCCGACTGGGAGATGCTGGCCCGGGTGTTCCGGATGGGGGCGCCGATTGGCCTCACGACGCTGAGCGAGAGCAGCCTGTTCGCGGCCTCGGCGATGATGATGGGCTGGCTGGGCACGGTGCCGCTGGCGGCGCATGGGATTGCGATCTCGCTGGCGGGGCTGACGTTCATGGTGCATCTGGGGCTGTCCAATGCCGCCACCATCCGCGCGGGCAATGCCTTTGGCCGCGGCGACCGGGCGCATATGGCGCGCGGCGGCAAGGTGGTGACGGTGATGTCGCTGGGGGTTTCGGTGGTGGGGATCACCCTGTTCCTGGCCATCCCCGGCCCGCTGATGTCGCTGTTTCTTGACCCGGCTGACCCGCAGAAGGATCAGATCCTGCTGATCGGCGGGGGCCTGCTGGCGGCGGCGGCACTGTTTCAGATGATGGACGGGATGCAGGCGGTTGCGCTGGGCCTGCTGCGCGGGGTGCAGGACACCGGTGTGCCGATGGTGATTGCAGTGCTCAGCTATTGGGCAGTGGGCATCCCGGCCTCTTATGTCATGGGGTTCGTGCTTGGCTGGGGCGGCGCCGGCGTCTGGATGGGGCTGGTTGCGGGGCTTACCGCAGCGGGGCTGTTCCTGATGAAGCGGTTCTGGGGGCAGTCAATCAAACGGGTGGGGGCGAAGCCCGCGTAGGCCGGGCAGGGCCGGTCACTCCCACCCGGTGCCGCGCCCCATGGTGTGGATGGGGGAGAATGCGCCCAGGATCAGGCGGCGGTGGTCAAAGGGGATTTCGACCGGGATGTCAAACCGGGTGTCCTTGGCGATCCGGGCTTCGGCCTCTTCCATGTCTTCCCGGCTGGGCCAAACCTGCCAGCAAAAGACGATCCGCTCCCCCGGGCGGGCGGCGACGGCGCGGCGGAAATCGGTGGTCTCGCCGTCCGGCACGTTGTCCTCCCAGGAATCGACAGACTCGAGACAGCCGTATTCCCGGAACAGCTTGGCACTGGTTTTCGCCCAGGCCTTGTAGGCTTCGAAGTTTTCTTCCGGCACGGGGATCACGAATCCGGCGACATACATGGCGGCCCTCCCAAGGATCGGCCGGGGCGCGGCCCGGCCTGGGCGAGTGTGGCACGGGGCGGCCGTTCGCTCCAGTCTCTTGCTGCGCGCCGCGGCGCGGGGTTGACCGTCTGGCGCCCTGCGGGCAGGGTTCTGGAACAGTCTGATTTTCAACCGGAAAGCCTCTTGCCCATGATGACCGACGACGACAAACGCCTGCTGCGGATTGCCAATGAGGAAGCCAAGGCGGGATTTGACGAGGGCGGCTGCCCGATCGGCTCAGTGCTGGCGCGCGGCGGCCAGGTGGTGGCGCAGGGGCGCAATCAGCGGGTGCAGATGGGCGACCCGATTGCGCATGGCGAGATGGATGCGCTGCGCAAGGCGGGGCGGCAGACGTCTTACCGCGATACGGTGCTTTATACCTCGCTGTCGCCCTGCATGATGTGCAGCGGCACCATCGTGCAGTTCGGCATTCCGCGGGTGGTGATCGGCGACACGCAGAATTTTGGCGGCAATGAAGAATTCCTGCGCGCCCGCGGTGTCGAGGTGGTGATCGCCGAGGACCCGGACTGCATCGCGCTGATGCAGCGGTTCATCCGCGAAAAGCCGGAGCTGTGGGCGGAAGACATCGCCGAATAGGGGATAGGGGAGGCGCGGTCAGAACCAGTAATAGGGCACGTGGTAATGATCGTAGATGCTTTCCTCGTGCTTGCGGTCGCGGTGCCAGCCTTCGTACTGCGCCGGGGCGCTTTTCAGCTGGTCCGGTGTGATGCTGGTGCGGAACCCGTCCAGGCCGCTGTCGTATGAGAGCGCCCCCCACGGGATCACGAATTCCCGTTCGCCAAGGCCCAGGAAGCCGCCGAAGGTCATGATCGCGTAAACGGCCTTGCCAGAGGACTTGTCGATCATCAGGTGATCAATGGTGCCCGCCTTCTCGCCGGTCTTGTCGTAGACCGCGGTGCCGGTGACGTCATTTGTCGAGACGAGGCTGCCGCCAGAGCCGTGTTGAGCCTGTTGCATGGTCTTGCTCCTGTTTCTCGTATGGACAAAGAAACAACGTCCCGGCTGGCCGATTGTTCCGGTGCCGGGCGGGCGGGCCGGGCGGCGCGAAGCCCCTTGCCTGGCCTGCGTCCGGGGCGGCAGCAGGCCAGGCGGAGCGGTCCAGGCGGTTACCGGGTGATGTGCGACAGCAGGTCCGGATTGGTCACCAGATTGCGCACGCCGTGCGCGTGGTCCTCGTCAAAGACATTGCCGTCCAGCCACTTCCCGACCGAATGGATGTTCACCTTGGCAACCTTGGGGCGCACGCTCCAGGTCACCTGGAAGGGGGAGCCAGCCTCGTTATAGCCGGGGCCGGTGGTGGAGCCTGCATATTGCACCGGGGTGCCGGTGGAGCTGGGAATATTGACGGCCTGATGCAGCCCGTTGGCCATGCCGGGTTCGGCCAGCACGGCGAAATCAAGCGCGGCGTCATCGTTCACCAGCACAAACACCTGCGCCTCCACCCTCAGCTGGGGGTTCTTGATCGCATCGCTGAGGCAGGCGCCGAGCGTGGGGCCGGGCTGCACTTGGGCGGTGGAGTGGACGTAATGCACCTCGATCGTGTCGCCGGGCTGCAGGCCGCCATGGGCGGAGGCGCCGATCGGGTGGTCCAGCGCGGCGGTTTCTGCCGCGGTCAGCGTGCCGTCGTATGTGTAGCCGGTGCCGTGGCCCTGGCCGTCGCCATTGCCGGCATAGGTGGTGAATTCACCGCCGCGGTGTTCGGCGTTCTTGTGAAAGTGGATGTTGCAGAGGTTCATGGCGGTGGAGGGCGGGGCCGGTTCAAAACTGCGGCTGTTGGCGCCGGAAGCGGCATCAATGTCGCGCGGGGATTGCGGGCCGAAGCCCGCGCCTTTGGTCCGGGCAGTAAGCGCAGCGCGCTGCGCCGCGATCACGTCATCAGCAACCGGGGCCGCATCAACCGCATAAGCGGCGGTGCTGGTGAGCAAAGCGGAGGCGGTTGCGGCGGCCAGGGCCAGAGTCACTTTTTGCATGGGGGATCCTGTTGTAACTGAAAACCAGAGAAATTGCGCCGGGGTGCCGCCGCAGGTGCCGTTCCCGGCTGCCAGGGCGGCAGCGGCATTGGTGTGGTAATTAAGTTGTGTTTAAGGATTGTTAATATCGTAAAGGTTGATTGCGCCACGCTTTTCCTGCGGCGGCGCTGTGGTAAGCTACAGGGGGAGCAAGATTGCCGCCGGCAGGGAGGCGCCAGCATGGCACGACGCCATTTCATCAGCACGCGGTGGCCGGGTCTGCGGCAGGTCCTGCTGCTGGCGCTGCTGGCGCTGCTGGCCTGCCTGCTGCCGGCTGCTGTGCCTGCGCAGACCAGCCCCGCGCCGCCAAGGGCCGGGCTGATGTGGAACCGCACCGGGCTGCCCGCCGTGTTTCCCTTGCAAGTGAAGACGCCGGCGGGGGCGGATTATTACCTCACCCTCAGCGATGCAGAGACCGGCGCGGCGGCGCTGGCGGCCTATATCGAGGGCGGCGCATTCTTCAAGGTGCTGGTGCCGCCGGGGCGCTATGTGCTGCGGTTTGCCAGCGGCGAACGCTGGCAGGGCGAGGACCGGCTGTTCGGGCCGGGTGCGCAAACACAGCGGTTTGAGCTGCCGCGGGTGCTTGAGTTTGCCATCCGCGGGGCTGGCATCAAGGCCGGTCACGCCGTCACCCTGTTCCGTCAGCAACCGGGCGGCGGGCTGGAGGCGGCGGTGGCGGCCCAGCACATTTGCCAGATCGCCAGCGTGGAGGGCGCGGAGCCGCAGCCTGTGCCTGCAAGCGCAAGCGGCCTGTTCCGGCTGGGCGGCGATGCGCGGTCACGGGGTATACTGCATCTGCAGTGGCGGCTGCAACTGGGCGGTCCGCAGGCGGGAACGCCGCTGGAGCAATGGCAGCGCAGCCTGTTCTTGCTGGGGAACCCGCTGCTGCCGCCGCGTGCTTCGGGGCTGGACGGCCGGGACCGGCCGCCGCCGCCGGTGCGGTTCCGGTCTTATTCGGTGCGCTCGCTGTTTTGCGGCTGACCCGGCCGCGATGCGGGTGGCTTATTCGCCGCCGCGGGCCTTGATCAGCCGATCAGCCTTCTTGCGCACCAGCACGCTGCGCAGGTCGTGCATGGCCAGCAGCAGCGCATCGGTGACATCCTCCAGCTGCTCATCGGTGGCGCGGCTGTTGGCCCAGTGGGCGGTCAGGTTCAGATGGTCGATGGCCCGGTGGATATCGTCGGTATCGCGGGCGGCGAGGGTGGCGGTGCGGGCCGCCATCCAGGACTTGATCTCGGCCATGTCCTGATCGCTGAGCTGGCGCTGGCCGTGCGGCTTGATCTCGCCGTTGCGGATGTTCACAACGGCGATCTGGTCCATCTCGATCCGCCGCTGGCGGTTTTCGGTGTCGACGCGGAAAACAAAAGCGCCGTTTTCACGGACGCGGAAATAATACTCCGGCAGATCGGCGCTCATGCCTTGTCTCCTGTCAGGCCAGCGCGGCGCAGAAGGTCTGGATGCGGCGGCAGGCCTCCTCCAGCGCTGCGTCCGAGGTGGCGTAGCTGACGCGGAAGTTCGGCGACAGGCCGAAGGCCGCACCAAAGACCACGGCGACATCGGCCTCTTCCAGCAGGGCGGTGGCAAAATCCTCGTCCGTTTCAATCACCTTGCCCGCGGGCGTGGTCTTGCCGATCAGACCGGCAATGGAGGGGTAGACATAGAACGCGCCCTCGGGCGTGGGGCAGGAGATGCCGTCGATTTCATTCAGCATCGACACCACCAGATCGCGGCGGCGGACGAAGGTTTCGTTGTTGGGCGCCAGAAACTCCTGGGTGCCGTTGAGCGCCTCTACCGCGGCCCATTGGCTGACCGAGCAGGGGTTGGAGGTGGACTGCGACTGCACCTTGCGCATGGCTGCGATCAGTTTCTCCGGGCCTGCGGCATAGCCGATGCGCCAGCCGGTCATCGCATAGGCCTTGGAGACGCCGTTGCAGGTGAGGGTGCGGTCGTAAAGCTGCGGCTCCACCTGGGCGGGGGTGCAGAATTCGAACCCGTCATAGGCCAGATGCTCATACATGTCGTCGGTCATCACCCAGACATGCGGGTGGCGCAGCAGCACGTCTGTCAGCGCCTTCAGTTCCTCCCGGCTGTAGCCCGCGCCGGTGGGGTTGGAGGGGGAGTTGAAGATGAACCATTTGGTGTTGGGGGTGATCGCCGCCTCCAGCTGATCCGCGGTCAGCTTGAAATTGGTCTGCAGCGAGGTTTCGGCAATCACCGGCGTGCCGCCCGCCAGCAGCACCATGTCGGGGTAGGAAACCCAGTAGGGGGCGGGAATCACCACCTCGTCGCCGTCGTTCAGGGTGGCCATCAGGGCGTTGTACAGCGTCTGCTTGCCGCCGGTGCCGACGGAGACCTGCGCCGGCGTGTAGTCCAGCCCGTGATCGCGCTTCATCTTGGCGCAGACCGCCTGTTTCAGCTCCGCGATGCCGTCGGGGGCGGTGTATTTGGTCTTGCCCGCGGCGATGGCGGCGACGGCCGCGTCCTTGATGTTTTGCGGCGTGTCAAAGTCCGGCTCGCCGGCGCTGAGGCCGATGACGTCGCGTCCGGCGGCCTTCAGCTCGGCCGCCTTGGCAGTCATCGCAATGGTCGGTGACGGTTTGACGCGGGATAAGGTCTCGGACAGGAAAGACATGGTCTGCGGCCTCGGTTTGTATGTTGCTCGCAACTGTCATAGGGTGCGGCTGGACGGCGATCAAGCCGCGTTCAAACTGGATGAGGAGAACTGGCAATGACGGAGCAGACTACAGACTGGTACGGCCCGGACGCAGCGACATTTGGCGACCGCGTGGCGGCTGCACGGGAAGCTGCCGGAATGACCCAGGGCCAGCTTGCGCGCCGGCTTGGGATCAAGAAGTCCACGCTCAGCGCCTGGGAACGCGACCTGGCGGAGCCGCGCGCCAACAAGCTGACGATGCTGGCCGGCGTGTTGAACGTGTCGATGTCCTGGCTGCTGACCGGCGAGGGCGAAGGGATGTCGGAACCGGCGCCGCTGGAGCTGGAAGCGGGCGATTTCACAAGCATTCTGAACGAGTTGCGTGACCTGCGCAGCGAAATGCGCCAGAATGCGGAGCGGGCGGCGCGGCTGGAGAAGAAGCTGCGGACCCTGCTGCAGGTCAATGACGGCCAGACCACAGAAGTTGCCTGAGACCAGGATGCAGGAAGACCGGACCATCCGCCTGAAACGGCTGCAGATGCGCTCTATGCGCCGGGGTATCAAGGAAATGGATATCCTGCTGTCGGCCTTTGCAGCCGCCAATCTGGAGCAGATGGATACTGCGCAGCTGGATCTTTATGACCAGCTGCTGCACGAAAACGACCAGGATCTGTACCAGTGGGTGACCGGCCAGGCGGAGCCGCAGGAGCGGTTCCGCGCACTGGTCGCGGACATAGCGCAAACGTACCAAAAATAATAAAATACCGGCTTAACCGATTTTTCGGGAATTGTTGGCATCTTACCTCAGAAGCAAATTCGAGTCGGAGATGCGAATGAGTATGGAATTGCCAATTAGCCGGACGGACCGCAAAGGTTTCATGACTGGCTACCTGGAGGCGCTGGCCCTTGTCGAGCGTCTCCACCGTCTGCTGCTGGATGTCATCAAGGACGAGTTTGAACGCGTCGGCGTGCTGGAAATCAACGCGGTTCAGGCGCTTTTGCTGTTCAACATCGGTGACAATGAGGTGACCGCCGGGGAATTGAAGACCCGCGGCTACTATCAGGGCAGCAATGTCAGCTACAACCTCAAGAAGCTGGTCGAGATGGGCTATATGCACCATCAGCGCTGCGAGATCGACCGCCGCTCGGTGCGGGTGCGGCTGACTCAGCGCGGCCGTGAGATCCGCGATATCGTGTCGGCGCTGTTTGCCCGCCATGCCGAAGGGCTGGAAGGCAAGAACGTGATCTCCTCGGAGGGGATCGAGGATATCACCGCCTCGCTGAAGCGGGTGGAGCGCTACTGGTCGGATCAGATCCGCTATATCTACTAAGGCGCTGGCCGGGCGATGATCCCGGTGGCGACGGGCCGTGAAATGCTGGCAAAGCACTGGCAGGCCAAAACCGGGCATGAGGGGAAACCGTGTTCCGGGTGTATTGAAGGGCAAAGCGCCGGGACCCGTGCGGGGCCGCGGCTGAAGGTTGCAGAAGTGACCGCCCTTGTTCCCGCATGAGGGGTTTACCCTGCGGCGGCTTGTCCCGCTGAAGCGGAAATTATTATTGGTTTGTGTTTTTCAGAAAACCGGAAGGCGGGGTATTGCACCGCCGGGCACGGACAGCACCGGTCAGGCGCTGTGCCGGTTTTTTGCGTTGTGCCGGGCGGTACAGCCAACTGCGCAACCGGGGCCGCCCAAGCGAAGCTCCATCACGCTGACTGCGTTGGCGGGCTGGCTGCGTTGGCCGGGCTGACTGGGCTGGGGCTGCCGGCAGCGGACCGGGCGCTGGCCTGGGGCCTTGCCGCCAGGCGGACAGATGCGGTTCACGGCGGCCCCCGCGCGGCCTGGCCTGTGTCCGGGTTTACAGGATCACCTGATCGGAAAATTCCTGTTCGGCAACGCTGCGGATGAAGTCTGCGAGTTTCAGGAAGGCGGGCGGGCTGCCGCTGCTGCGGCGCCAGGCCAGGCCGGCCTGCCGGTAAAGCACCGGCTGCATCGGGATCACTGCGACATCGCCTTCGCCGCGCTTGACTTCGGAGCCGACATACAGCGCGGGCAGCAGCGTGACGCCCATGCCAAGCGAGACCATCTGGCGCAGCGCATCAAGGCTGGTGCCCTCGAAATCCTCGCGCAGGTTTGCCCCCGACGCCGCGCTGAGATGCGAGACCTGGCGGCTCAGCGTGTAAGACGGGTTGAGGCTGAGCAGGTTCTCCCCGGCCAGATCCGCGGTCTTCACCCGCTTTTGGCCGGCCAGCGGGTGGTCCCGGGCCACAGCCAGGCTCAGCGGCTCCCGGAACAGGAAGGTGTGGCGGATGTCATCGCGCGGCACCGGCAGCTGGGTCAGGATCAGATCGTGCCGGCCCGCCAGCAGATCCTCCGTCAGCTCGCGCGGGGGGGCGTCGCGGATGACCAGCTTGAGGTCCGGGAAAGACTGATGCAGGCGCCGCAGCACCCGCGGCAGCAGGTAGGGGCCGATTGTCGGCGACGAACCGAGCCGCAGGGTGCCCTCCAGCTGGGCGCCTGAGGCCCCCGCGGTCTGGCTGAGCCGCTCCACATCCTGCAGGATCTTTTCGGCCTGGAGGGCGGTGTCCCGTCCTGCCGGCGTCAGGATCAGGCCGCTGCGCCGCCGTTCGATCAGGCGCGTGTCCAGGGCCTTCTCCAGGGCGGCGATCTGCAGGCTGAGGGAGGGCTGGCTGATGCCCAGCTGCCGCGCCGCATTGCGGTATTGCAGGGCTTTGCTGAGGACAGAGAAATAGCGCAGCTGGCGCAGGGTGATCTCCGGCATCTGGGGCCCTCCATTGCGTTGGATAGCTAAAACCTATCTTTATTCACAATACTATTGGCTTCTTAAAAGGCAATTGCAGCCCATCTTGAGTGTCAGGCGGCGGGGTGGTGTGCCGCCGGTACCGGAAAAAAGGAGGCAATTGATGAAGAACAGTCCACGGGTAAAGGTTTTCTCGCTGCAGGTGAGGCTGGCCAAGCTGCGCCTGAAGCACCAGTCGCTGAAGGCGAAAATCGCCAAGGAGCTGAAACGCCCGTCGCCGTGCAGCATGATGCTGCAGGGGCTGAAGCGCCAGCGCCTGCGGACCAAGGATGAGATCATGCGCTGCCTGACCCAGCTGCGCCGCACCGGGCTGCCGGGCTTTTCGCAGCAGCAGTCCGCATAGGGAGGCAGCGGTGATGTTTCAGTATACCCATCCGCTGAGCGGTGCGGGCTTTATGCACAGCGCCGATCTGGACGATATGCGCGCGGCCCTGCTTGATGAGGAAGAAAAAGAGGACGACGACGGTCCTGATGGCGGCAGCCCCTTTATCGCCGGGCAGCGTTCGCAGGTGACGCTGACGTACGGATCCCAGACCCGCCGGGCCTGAGGGGGCGGAGACACGCGCGCCGCGCGAAGCCGCCTGATCGCCCTCCGGTGCAAGCCGGAGGGCTGATTTCTTTTCAGCCGAACCGATCGAACGGGCCGCCGCCGGTCCGCACCGGACCCCGCGGCCTGCCGGCGCCTACCAGTGGCCGGTGTTTTCCATGCTGGCCCAAGGTTCTGCCGGGGCCAGCGACTCGCCGTTCTGGAGCAGTTCGATGGAGACGTTGTCGGGCGAACGCACGAAGGCCATATGCCCGTCGCGCGGCGGCCGGTTGATGGTGACGCCGTTGTCCATCAGGTGCTGGCAGGTGGCATAGATATCGTCCACCCCATAGGCAAGATGGCCGAAATGGCGGCTGTCATCGGGAAGCGCGTCGTCGCCGTCCCAGTTGTAGGTCAGCTCCAGCGGGGTTTCCTCCTGGCCCGGCGGTGCCATGAAGATCAGGGTGAAACGGCCCTGCTCGTTTTCCCAGCGCCGGGTCTCCTTGAGGCCCAGCAGCTCGTAGAAGGCCATGGATTTCTCCAGATCCTTCACCCGGACCATGGTGTGCAGATATTTGAGGGGCATGGGGGTCTCCTGTTATCGCTGTCAGGGACTTTAGCGGCGCGGCGCGGGAAGGCCAGCAAAAGCGCCGGGCGGTGTCAGAATTTTGACTCGATCCCCAGCGAGACGGAGAATTCCGAGCTGTCAAAGCGGCTGTGGTTGGAACTGCGCTTGCCGGCCCGGACCCGCAGCATTGGCGCAAAGCCGGCGTAGTCGTAGTCTTCGAAGAACAGGTTCAGGTCAGCATAGACGGAGCGGTCCTGGCGGCCGCCGGGGATGGGCTGCCAGTCGCTGCCGTCATAGAAGATGTGGTCCGGGTAATCGGCGGCCCCCAAAATCAGGCCGGTGCTGATCCTGGCCGGGCCGACCAGCTGCCCGAAGGCATAGCCGACGTGAACGGTGGCGGTTTGGCCGCTGGAGTTCACGCTGTTTGCCCGGGTGTCGCGCAGGCCAAGCGTGAAGGTGAGGCTGTCGCCGTTTTCAAGCTTGCGCGACAGCGATGCCCCAAGGCCGAAGACATCGGCTTGCAGGCTGGCCAGTCGCGGATCCAGGCGGTGTTCGGCGCTGCCGTTGAGGGTGAGGCGGCTGCGGGGCGAGAGGGCCCAGCTGCGGGCGGCAGACAGTTTCGCAAGGTTGTAGTTTCGTTGGCCACCGTACCAGGAGGTGGCGGCGGTCAGGTCGGCCCGGGCGCTGCCGCCCTTGTCCGCAGGGCCTGCGGTGAAGGCGTGGCTGAGGGTGATCTCGCCATAGGTCGATCCGAATTCTGAATTCCGGGGGGCCGTGGTCCCGGTGCTGGCGGCAAGATCTGCCGCCTCTGCCTTGGCGCCGGAGGACAGGGCCACGCGCTGCACATAGAGGCGCCCGCTGAGCGTGGTCAGGCTGGTGCCGCTCTGGCGCAGGCGGCGGGTTATGCCGGCATCAAGGGTGCCAATGAGACCGGACAGGGCAACCGCCCGCGGCCCGAACCGGTTTTCATGCGACGACAGCCCGTCGATTTCCTGCGTCGCGGCATCGGAGCCGTTGTTCACATTGTTCGATGGTTTCAGCCCGCCGCTCAGCCGGAAGGACCAGGGGCTGATGCGGCGCAGCGCCTGATAGTCCTTGGCGATCAGCTCTTCGGCCTTCCTGTCGGGCGCGTAGACTGCGGTGCGGCGCAGCCAGTATTGCGACAGGACCGGGCTGCCGCCCTGGAACGCCAGGCGGGAGGCGAGCTGGGCCATCTGGTATTTGGTGGCGTCGTCGGGGGCGAAGCGGAAGGCGCGGGCGGCGGATTTGCGGCCCTTATCCGGCTGCCCGGCCTGCGCATAGGCGGCGGCCTGAAGGTGCCAGGCCAGGTGGTTCTTGCGGTCGGCCTGCAGCAGCGCCTCCGACACCCGCAGCGCCAGCTGGTGGTTGCCGGAACTCAAGGCATGCGCCGCCAGAACATGCCCCTGCTGGAGCGACAGGTGCATCTGGGGCTGCTTGGTCTCCTGAGCGGAGGGCTGGGCCGTTGCCAGGCCCAGCATCAGACATGCCGCAATTGCCTTGCGCATGGTTTAGGGGCAGGCCGGGTCCGGGCTGGCGCCGTCGCAGGAGCCAAGCACAAAGACGCCGTATTCCTCGATCGGAACCGTGCCGCCTCGGAGGGCACTGATGTGGTCAGTAGCGTGCAGCGATCCTGCCACTGCGGCGGCATTGGAGCCGGCAAAGACGCCGCCGTATTGACCAACTGCGCTGCCATCCGTTGAGACGTCGCCGGTAAAGCTGCCGTCGGAAGCGATGCCGGTCGGGTTGAGGGCTAGGTTTTCAACTGCGGTTCCGGGCTGATCGGTGATCTGGCGGTTGTAGATGCCGCCTTTTACCCGGTTGTCGGTGAAATCGGCATTGATGAAGACGTCGCCGGTGACCTCAGCTGCCTGGCCAGGCAGAATGGACGGGTTGGTGCCGTTGGAGGGGTCGATCAGATCGCCGTTGTCGCCGTCGACGTTCAGCAGGCCAACGTAGGTGCCGGCATAGCTGACGATGCCAGTGCCGCTTTGGCTGGTGTCCGGCGCCGAATAAGTGCCGGTGCGCCCGTAGGTGGTGCCGCCCTGGAAAAACCCGAACTGCCCGCCGGTCACGACAACGGCGGCGTAGCCGCCTTCTGTTGTGCGCACATAGGCGGTGGAGTGTTCCGTCAATTCGTTGTCCTGGACGGTGTAGGCCTCGTACCCGGCCCGGTCGAGCGCGGGCTTGCGGACATATGTAGCAGGGAAGGGTGAGTCATCCAGGCCTACGCCTGTCACCGTCAGGGTTTGATTGGCGGCGTTGTAGCTGACGCTGTCGACGTCCCCGGCCAGGTCTTCCGGAATTGTGCCGGTGACGTCCGTAGGGTCATCATCACTGGTGATGAAAGGGTTGCCCCCGCCGCACGCGGACAGCGCGGCCGCCGCCGCGATCCCTAGCCAAAAGCGCCTCATCTGCCTCTACCTCAATATCTTTATCGTTTTGCGCCACCTTCGGGCGCGGCCGCGGCAAAGTCAATTGAACACTGAGGATTCCGGCGCAACCGTGGCGGATGCGCTACCCGTATGTAGGCTTTGGCCCGGTTGTGCGGCGTATATGTTGTGGGGCGGACGCGCCCCGGCACGGATTTTTACCCTTGGCGGCTGGCGGTGCAGGGGGTATTCCGGGGCGTGATATACAGGGCAAAGCCAGGGGGGGCTCCATGCAGCAGTATCTGGATCAGCTGCGCCATATTCTGGACAATGGCGTGCCATCGGACGACCGCACCGGCACCGGCACGCTGAGCTGTTTCGGGATGCAGGCGCGCTACAGCCTGGCCGACGGGTTTCCGCTGGTCACCACCAAGAAACTGCATCTGCGCTCCATCATCCATGAGCTGTTGTGGTTCCTGTCGGGCGACACCAACATCCGTTACCTGAAGGAAAACGGCGTCTCGATCTGGGATGAATGGGCGGATGAGAACGGCGATCTGGGTCCGGTTTACGGCCATCAGTGGCGCCGGTTTCCCAAGCTGGAGCTGGCGGAAGGCACCACCGGGGATGAGCCGCTCTACCGCGCCGGCAGCGTCGATCAGATTGCGGATCTGGTGGAGATGATCCGCAAAAGCCCCGACAGCCGCCGCTTGATCGTATCGGCCTGGAATCCAGCGGACGTGCCGGACATGGCGCTGCCGCCCTGCCATACGCTGTGGCAGGTGCGGGTGGCGGGCGGCAAGATGCATTTGCAGCTGTACCAGCGCTCTGCCGACATGTTCCTGGGGGTGCCGTTCAACATCGCCTCCTACGCGCTGCTGCTGGCGATGCTGGCGCATGTCACCGGGTATGAGGCGGGGGATTTTGTCCATACGATGGGCGATGCGCATATCTATTCCAACCACGTGGAGCAGGTGCGGCTGCAGTTGTCGCGCACGCCCAAGCCGCTGCCGCAGCTGCGGATCAAGCGGCAGGTCAGCTCGATCTTCGATTTCAAATACGAGGATTTCGAGATCCTGAACTATGACCCTGATCCGGCGATCAAGGCGCCGGTGGCGGTCTGATCTCAAAGGAAGATACCCATGATCACCCTGATCGCTGCGCGGGCGCGCAACGGGGCCATTGGCAAGGACAACGATATCCCCTGGTTTGCGCCCGAGGATCTGAAGGCGTTCCAGCGCGAGACATTGGGCGGCGCCATCATCATGGGCCGCAGGACCTGGGACAGCCTGCCGGTGAAACCGTTGAAGAACCGGCTCAATCTGGTGGTGTCCTCGAACCCTGGGGCGGCAGACATCGTGCTGCCGTCAATCGGGGCGGCGGTGGCGGAAGCCCATGCGCAGGGGTACAGGCGCGTCTACGGCATTGGCGGCGAGGGGATTTACCGCGGCATGCTGGGCATGGCGGACCGGCTGCTGATTACTGAGGTGGATCTGACCATTGCAGATGCTGACGCCTATTTCCCGGCGTTCGAGCCGGACAAATGGGTCAAGGCCGGTGAAACGGTCCTGCGGGACAGCGATCCGGCCTGCGTGATGGTTGAATATCTGCGGCGGGCGTAAAAGGGGCGAGACCCCCGGCCCGTCAGTGCCTGCGCCCAGCCCAAGTCCGGGCGCAGTGCATCATCAGTTGATTAAAGCGCCTTAAGCTCCGCAGCCATTTTCCGGCCGTCGCGGCCTTCGGACAGCTCGTAGCCGATTTTCATATTGTCGGCGAGGCCGGTCATGCCCGACCGCTCTACCGCTGAAATGTGCACAAACACATCCTTGCCGCCTTCATCGGGTTCAATAAACCCGTACCCTTTGGTGGTGTTGAACCACTTCACGGTGCCGCTTGGCATTTCCCGTGTCTCCTTCTACTTTGCACTCCGCCATGGGGGCTGCCCAGGGCATCCGGCCCGCACCCTGCCAAAATTCCGCGGGGGAAGCCGGACAACCTTGAGTGTTACACGGGCCGGGCAAAAATCAAGAAAAACCGGTGAATTCTACCATAAATTGTGCCCGCCGCGGCGCGGGACATAGGGGGATGTATGAAAATCTACGGGCTGAAGACCTGCGATACGTGCCGCAAGGCGTTGAAACAGCTTCCTGATTCGACTTTTGCCGATATCCGGGCAGACGGAATGCCGGACGGTCTGCTGGAGGCGGCTTATGCGCAATTCGGGGCCAAGCTGGTCAACACGCGGTCAACCACCTGGCGCGGCCTGAGCGAAGAAGAGCGCGCCGGTGAGCCGCTGGATCTGCTGCGGGCGCATCCGGCGCTGATGAAGCGGCCGCTGATCGAGCGTGACGGGGAATTATTCCTGGGTTGGGATCAGAACACGAAGGCGGCCCTTGGTGCCGCGTGACCGGCTGATTATGTCGGTGCGGCAGTTTTCGGGAGATTGACGATGCGCAACGCAGCCCTGGTTCTGGGGATTACCGCCGGGATTTTCGGTATGATTGTGGGTTTTTTCGGCTACGGCTACACCGCTGCGGTCGAGCATTTCGGCGAGATCGAAGGGCTGGCGGAGCAGGTCGGCAACGTGCAGCAGCTGCGCCTGCTGGCGGTGCTGTCGCCGCTGCTGGCGATTGCCGGCGGTGCGATGGCGCGGGCGCGGGCCCTGTGGGGCGGCGTGCTGCTGCTGGGGTCTGCGGCCGGGATGTACGCGGGCTTCGGCTTTAATGTCTTTACCATTTTCCCGATCAGCTTTGCCGCCACTGCCGGGCTGATGGCGCTGGCCGCGGGCCAGCCGGATGAGCCCAAGGCGCATTTCTGAGGCTTGCCGGGAAACGAAAAAGGCGCCGCTGCCGGGGGCAGGGCGCCTTTTTTGTTTCTGGGCCAGAGCGTCAGGCGATGGCAGGTTGCATCCGGTGCCGCAGCAGGGTGTCCACGGACAGGGCGCCCGCGCCCTTGACCACCAGGACGGACAGCAGAAAGATCCAGAACAGCCGCTGATCGAGGATTACCGCATCGGGGAAACGGTCAAACAGCGCGCCAAGGGTTTTGTCATCGGTGGCCCCGTGGCCATAAATGTCGGTCAGCGACTGCACGGCCACAAAGCCGATCATGCCCAGCGAGGCCAGCCGGGTCAGCAGCCCGATCACGATCAGCAGAGGCAGGATGAACTCGGCGTAGGTGCCTGCCAGGGCCACGGCCCAGTGAAAGACACCCAGCTGGTCCACATCATAGCCTGCCGCCTCCAGCTGCTTTGGGAAGATCTGGCTGTAGGCGCCGATTGAGGGGCTGAACAGGCCGAAGATGCCGTCGCCCAGCTTGGTCAGGCCGGAATTCCAGAAATAGAGCAGCAGCGTTGAGGCGAAGACAAAGCGCGCCGCCAGCGGCAGCAGCCAGTTGCCGGCCCTTTCAACTTGGCGGAAAACGGCGTCGTGAATGGAGACTAGTGCGTGCATGGTCTTACCCTTTGCTGTTCAGTCCTGTGACCGCACCGCCCTGCAACAGCAGGGCCAGGGTGGCGCCCAGGTCGAATGCTTCGTTTTCGGCGGCGGCCTGTTCCATCGCCGCGCCGATGGTGGCGCCCGCCATCAGGGCGCTGATCCAGACCGCGCCGGCGGGCGGCAGGACCTGGGGAATGGGGTCGAATTCGGGGCGGGTGATCAGCACGTCCTCGGCCTGTGCCGCGGGCTTGGGCGCGCCGTCTTCGGTGTTGTAGCGCCAGATGGCGTGAATGGGCCAGGGCGAGCGCAGCACCTGCACCGCAGGCGCCAGTTCCAGCCGCGTGTCCAGCAGCGCATCCGGCGGCAGCGCGCCAAGCGCCTCCGGCGCGATGGGGGCGGCATCGGCGGCGTGATAGGCGCGGCGCAGCGCCAGCTCCAGCCGGGCCACATCGCCGAGGTAGCCCAGATGCTTCAGCTGCTCCATCGCTTCCAGGAAGGCCGGGAACTCTGCGCCGTAGAACATCATCAGCGGCGACGACGGCGGGTGGCGGCGCAGGTAGATGCCTGCCAGCCCGTCCATGTTCTGCTTGCCCAGGAGTTTCGCAATCACCGGGAAGGCGCTGTGCATCGCCTCGGTCAGCGAGACCGCGACGTTGTTGCGGTAGACGCTGAACCGGCGGCCCGCAGGCTGGCCGAGATGATCGGTCAGCCCGTCCGGCACCGGCTGGCCCGCATCCATCATGGCGCGGGTGAAATCTGTCTGCGAAACACTCATGCCGGAATGCGCTCCAACGCGGTTGCGGCGCGGGCGGCCTCTGCTTCCAGCACCGGCCAGTCCGGCACGTCGTTGTCCCATTCGATCAGCACCGGCCTGGGGCCGGATTTCGCCAGCGTATAGTCCAAGAGCGCCCAGACCGGATCCGCCACTTCGCGCCCGTGGCTGTCGATCAGCAGCGGGCGGCCCTGGCCGTCGTCATCCTCGTCATGACCGCCCAGATGGATTTCGCCCACCTTGTCCAGCGGGAAGGCGTCGATGTAGCCCTGCGGCGAAAACCCCAGATTGCTGGCGGAGACAAAGACGTTGTTCACATCCAGGAGCAGCCCGCAGCCGGTCCGGCGGGAGATTTCCGCCAGGAACTCCGGCTCTGCCCAGGTGCTCTCGGCGAAGGCGAGGTAGCTGGAGGGGTTCTCCAGCAGCATCCGCCGCCCGATGGTCTCTTGCAGTTGGTCGATATGATCGCAGATCCGCTGCAGGCTGGCATCCGTGTAGGGCAGCGGCAGCAGGTCGTTGTAAAAGTGGCTGTCGTGGGTGGACCAGGCCAGATGCTCGGAGAAGCTGGCGGGGTTCAGCCATCCTGCCAGGTGTTTGAGCCGGGCGAGGTGGTCCTTGTCCAGCGGCCCTTCGCCGCCGATGGAGAGGCCGACGCCATGCACCGACATGGCAAAGCGTTCGGACAGGTGGCGCAGCTGCGCCAGCGGGCGGCCGCCGTCGCCCATGTAGTTTTCGGCGTGGATTTCCAGCCATTTGACCGCGCTGGAGCCCGCGGTGATCTGGGCGAAATGCTGCGGCTTGTAGCCAACGCCAGGGGCGGCGGGCAGTGCATCATGGGCAGCGGCGTCAAGCATGGCGGGTCCTGTTTGCGGGGGCAAAAGGGGCGGGAATTCGCACTCCCGCCCCTGAATTCGAGCGGCAATTATGCCGGCAGGTCACGCTCCAGCGGCTCCAGAGAGCCGTTGCGCTCGGTGCCGTCTGCCATGGCCGGCAGGTCCATGCCTTCGCAGGTGCCTGCGTCAACCAGGGTCCAGGCGTTGCCTTGGTAATCGACGGTCGAGGTGCCTGCGCAAGTGGTGCCAGGGCCTGCGGCGCAGTCGTTCTGGCCTGCCAGCGACACGCCGTAGCACTTTTCCTTGGTGCCGGCGGCGGCGGGGATGGTGGACGCTGCGGTCAGAGCGGCGGCAACGGCACCTGCAACGGCCAGGGATTTTGCGGTGTTCGACATCTCGTGAATTCCTTTCGGTTCTACATGCGGTGTCGTGATGACACGCAAACACTAACCCGAGGTTTTCCAGAGTTTAAGTCACGAGGCCGTGTCTCACATCCGCGTCAGAGCCTGTGACCCGAAGGCGCGCGCCGAAGATGACTAAGCCTATGGTTTTCAGGGGTTTGGGAGTTGGCTGAAACAAAACGGCCCCCAGGTGGGGGCCGCTTGCGTTGAAAATGGCGGGAATTGTTACAGAAGATCGGGCGGGGTCGCTTCCGCCGCCAGCGCCTTTGTAACATTTTCCAGGCTTTCCACCTTGGTCTGCTTCTCGCCCAGGCGGCGGACGGAGACGGTGCGCTCCTCCACCTCGCGGTGGCCGACGGCGAGAATGACCGGCACCTTGCCCACGGAATGCTCGCGGACCTTGTAATTGATCTTCTCGTTGCGGATGTCGGCCTCGGCGCGCACGCCGGCTTTCTTCAGTTCGGCCACGACCTCCTGCACATAGGCGTCGGCGTCAGAGGTGATCGAGGCGACCACCACCTGCCGCGGCGCCAGCCAGAACGGCAGCTTGCCTGCGTGCTCCTCGATCAGGATGCCGATGAAGCGCTCAAACGAACCGAGGGTGGCGCGGTGCAGCATGACCGGGCGGTGCTTGGCGCCGTCGGCGCCGATATAGGTGGCGTCCAGCCGTTCGGGCAGCACGAAGTCGACCTGCAGGGTGCCGCACTGCCAGTCGCGGCCGATGGCGTCGGTCAGCACGAACTCCAGCTTGGGACCGTAGAAGGCGCCTTCGCCCGGGTTCAGCTCAAAGGCGCAGCCGGCCGCTTCGGTCGCCGCCTTCAGCGCCGCTTCGGATTTGTCCCAGACCGCATCGGAGCCTGAGCGTTTTTCCGGGCGGTCGGAGAATTTGACCGAGAACTTCTCAAAGCCCAGATCCTTGTAGATCTCAGACAGGAAGTCGATGAACTTCTTGGTTTCCGCCTCGATCTGGTCTTCGGCGCAGAAGATATGCGCGTCGTCCTGGGTGAAGCCGCGCACCCGCATGATCCCGTGCAGCGCGCCCGAGGGCTCATAGCGGTTGCAGGAGCCGAATTCGGCCATGCGCAGCGGCAGGTCGCGGTAGGATTTGAGGCCCTGGTTGAAGATCTGCACGTGGCAGGGGCAGTTCATCGGCTTCAGCGCGTTCACTGCCTTTTCGCGGGCGTGCTCCTCGTCGACTTCGACGATGAACATATTCTCCTGATATTTCTCCCAGTGGCCCGAAGCCTCCCACAGCCTGCGGTCGACGACCTGCGGGGTGTTCACCTCGACATAGCCGCCTTTTTCCTGCTGGCGGCGCATGTAGTCCTGCAGGGTGGTGTAGACCTTCCAGCCGTTCGGGTGCCAGAAGATCTGGCCCGGCGCCTCTTCCTGCATGTGGAACAGGTCCATCTCGCGGCCCAGCTTGCGGTGGTCGCGCTTGGCGGCTTCTTCCAGCATGTGGAGATGCGCCTTGAGCTTCTCCTTGCCGGTGAAGGCAACGCCGTAGATCCGCTGCAGCATCGCGCGGGAGCTGTCGCCGCGCCAGTAGGCGCCTGCGATGCTCATCAGCTTGAAGGCGTCGCCCGGCAGCTGGCCGGTGTGCTGCAGGTGCGGGCCGCGGCAGAGGTCCTGCCAGTCGCCATGCCAGTACATCCGCAGCGGCTCGTCGCCGGGGATGCTTTCGATCAGCTCGACCTTATAGGGTTCATTGTTGTCGGTGTAATGCTGGATCGCGCGGTCGCGCTCCCACACCTCGGTGCGGACTTCATCACGCTTGTTGATGATTTCCTTCATCTTCTTCTCGATCGCGCCCAGGTCTTCGGGGGTGAAGGGCTCTGCGCGGTCGAAGTCGTAGTACCAGCCGTTCTCGATCACCGGGCCGATGGTGACCTTGGTGTCGGGCCAGATTTCCTGCACCGCGCGCGCCATCACATGCGCCAGGTCGTGGCGGATCAGCTCGTTGGCCTGGGCCTCGTCCTTCATGGTGTGGATGGCAATGGTGGCGTCCGCGTCGATCGGCCACTGCAGGTCCCAGTGCTTGTCGTTCACGGTGGCGGAGATGGCCTTTTTGGCCAGCGAGGTGGAAATGCTGGAAGCCACCTGCGCGGGCGTTACGCCTGCGTCATAGGATCGTGCATTACCATCGGGGAAGGTGAGAGAGATTTGGGCCATTTGCTGGCTGCTCCTCGTCGGTTTGGCGCCCACAGAACGCCCGGTTGCGGGTATGTGTTTGTGCGCCGCGTTTTGCGGTCAAAGCGGGGGCAAGTCAAGGCAGCTTTGCATGTGATTGTAATTGCGCGGGAAAATCCCATTGTGTGCCCGTGTATGCGGTTGTACAAATGTGTATACTGGTAAGTAATTGAAAAATAATAAGAAAAATGTTGCCATGGAACGCGATCCGGGGCAGGGTGGCCGAAATCTCAGGCCCGATGGACATACCAGGAGTGTTCCGATGACCCGCCCGAACCCGAGCTTTGACCTGACGGTTGAAGATGTGGATCTTATTGAAACCGCGTTGTGCCAGTCCCGGGAGATCCTGTCGCAGCGCCATCTGTCCTATGAGCATTGCGCGTATATCGAAGGCGGGGTGAGCCAGGAGAAGGCTGTGCGGACGAAGGAAGCCCTGAGCCGGATTCAAAGCTTGCTTGGCCGCCTGCAGACGCAGAAGGTCAACGGAGTACCGGCTGCCAGCCTGTCCTGATGCCATAGCTGCCGGCGGGTATCATGCCTGCCAAGCTATGAGCGAGGGGCCAGCCCCTCGCGCTCCCCGGGATATTTTCAGCCAGATGAAAAGGATCCCGGATCAGGGTGCGGGCGAGGGCACGCCCTCGCGGATAACGGCGGAATAGTCGGGGGTGAGGCCATGCGCCTGGGCAATCGGGGTGATGCTGCCGAGCGCGCGCAGCTCCTCGACGCTGCGGGTCTGGTCCAGAACCCCCTGCTCCCAGGCGTATTCCGGCAGGTAGCCGTTGGCCAGAACCCGCCAGTCCAGCGGCACCTCAGCGGCGAAGGTGCGGATCAGCGCCATCACCACGGTGGTGCAATTGGTGGTCAGCGAATTGTACCACTGCGGCTGCGCCGCAAGGCTGTTGGCAGCGGCCACGTAGCGCAGCAGCAGGGCGCGGCCGGTGTCGGGGCTGACGCCGATGCGGAACAGCTGCACGTCTTCGCCGCGGGCATTGGTGCGGGTGCCGACCAGGTCGCGCTCATCCGCGGCGATCATCACCAGGGTGTTGGATTTGAACATGTCGGCCACGGGGGAGAAGCCGCCGCCCTCCTGGCGGCGCACCTCGACCGACCAGGCGATCTGCTCGCCGTCCTCAAAGCCGAAGCTGACGATCATATGCGCCATCTGCGGCCCCGCCCAATAGGACATGAACAGGTCCACGGTCTGCAGCGCCGTGAGGTCGTAGCTGCGGGTTTCCCAGTTCACCTTGTAGTCATCAGGCGTTTCCCAGGTGAAGTTGCGGACATCGGTGAGGGTCAGGATATCGCCCTGCACCTCGCCGGTGACCTGGCGCGCCACATCGGGCGACCAGGTGCCGTCTTCGGGCGGGGTGAGGGTGGACCACCACAGGATGACCGCAGCGAGGGCCAGGGTGAAGGTGGTGAGCGCCCGCAGGGCGTGGCTGCGGAACAATCCGGCGGTGACGGCAACGCCCAGCAAGGCAAACCCGCCCGACAGAGCGGCGCGCGGCAGCGTGGCGAAGGGCAGCCGGTACCACAGCGCCAGCGCCGCCCAGGCGGTGGCCAGCGCCACCGCGAGGACGGCAGCGGCCAGCACCGCGGTTTTGAAGAATTTTGACATGCCCGCGGCCCCCCGGAATTTTCCGGCAGACCATAAGGAGACCGGCAGGGGACTTGCAAGCAGGCTGTGCTGCCGCTTGCAGGTAAGGCGGAGCCATGCCACATTTTGAGGAAAAGGACAGGAGACCAAAGACATGCCCGCCACATCGTTTCTCGGCACCGCCAAGGGCCGCCGCATCGCCTATCACAAGAGCGAAGGGCAGGGGCCGTGCGTGGTGTTTCTGGGCGGGCTGAAGTCGGACATGGAGGGCACCAAGGCGGTGCATCTGGAAGCCTGGGCCAAGGCGCGCGGGCAAGCGTTTCTGCGGTTTGACTACTCTGGCCATGGCGAAAGCTCCGGCACTTTCGAGGAGGGCTGCATCGGTGACTGGCATGAGGACACGCTGGCGGCGGTGCAAGAGCTGACGGAGGGCGAGATCGTGCCCGTGGGTTCCTCCATGGGCGGCTGGCAGGCGCTCTTGCTGGCGCGGGAGATGCCGGAGCGGATCAAGGGCATGGTGACCATCGCCGCAGCGCCGGATTTCACCGAGGACGGCTATTGGGCCAACTTCTCCGAGGCGCAGAAGGCGGAGCTGGCGAGCCGCGGCTATGTGGAGCTGCCGAGCGATTATATGGAACCCTATCATATCTCCAAGCGGATGATCGAGGACGGCCGCAAGCACCTGGTGCTGCGCTCGCCGCTGTTTCTGCCGTTCAAGACGCGCTGCCTGCAGGGCACCGCGGACACCGCGGTGTCCACGGAAACAGCGCTGCGGCTGATGGATCATGCGACCTGCCCGGACATGCGGCTTACCCTGGTGAAAGATGCCGATCACCGGTTCTCGGACGCTGCCTGCCTGAAGTTGATCGAAAATGCTGTGCTGGACGTGCTGGACGTGCTGGGCGGTGCCTGAGGCGGCATTAAGGTGATCGAAAAGGTGATCGAAATGCCGACAGGCTGCCAAGGCATTTGCGATTGCAGTGGCTTGTTCACGTATCGGTCCAGTTGGGCAAAGCCATTAGAGTTGCGGTGCCGCAGAGCGCGCCCCGGGCTTTACCGGGGCCACGCGGGCGGCTGAAGGCATAGGTCTTTTGGATGAGGAATTTCAGAAATGGAACAGAGGGTAAGCCTGATCACGCTGGGCGTGCCGGATATGGAGAAGGCCGCGGCCTTTTACGAGGCGTTGGGCTGGCAGCGGGCGGAGAGCCCGGACGGGGTGATCGCCTTTGACCTGATCTCGCAGACGCTGGGCCTCTACCCCCTGGCGGCGCTGGCGGAAGATATCGGGGTGGCGGAGGCGGAGCTGGGCACCGGCGCGATGACGCTGAGCCACAACACCCGCAGCAGGGAGGCGGTGGCAGAGCTGCTGGCGGCTGCGGAGGCCGCGGGGGCAGAGGTGCTGAAACCGGTGCAGGATGTGTTCTGGGGCGGCCATCATGGCTATTTCCGCAGCCCGGACGGGCATGTCTGGGAGATCGCCTTCAACCCGTTTTCGCCGCTGGCGCAGAATGGCGCGTTCCGCTGGAACGGCTACTGAGCGTGGCGCGGCGGCGGCAGCGGTTCGGCAAACCGCTGCCTTGGGGAGGTTTTTCTTGATCCGGCTGCCGCCTCTCCGCACAGTTGCAGAGACGGGTGGCAGCCAAACCGCGAGGGCAGGATATGCCTCATGACCAGCAACCGAGCCGCGAACCATTGGTTCTGCTGCCGGGGATGATGTGCGACGGCCGGATCTTTGACGCTCAGATCAGGACATTTTCCGGCAGCATGCCGGTGATGGTGCTGCCGCTGGCAGGCGGCGACACGGTAGAGAAGATTGCCGCCCGGATGCTGAGCCACCTGCCGCCGCGCTTTGCCCTGGCGGGGATGTCGATGGGCGGGATCCTGGCGATGGAGCTGGTGCGACGGGCGCCGGAACGGATCAGCCGCCTGTGCCTGATAGGAGCAAGCCCGCTGGCGGAGACGCCGGAGCAGGCCGCCGACCGGGAGCCGCAAATCATTGCCGCACGCACCGGCCGGCTGGAGGATGTCCTGCGCGCGGCGCTGCCGATGGAAGCGCTGGCGCCGGGGCCGTCGCGGCTGGAGGTGCACAGACTGTTCTGCCACATGGGAATGGAGCTGGGGCCGGAACTGTATGTGGCGCAGGCGCGCGCCCTGCAGCGGCGGCCCGACCAGCAGGCCACGATGCGGCGGGTGCATGTGCCAACGCTGGTGCTGGCGGGGGAGCATGACACGATCGTGCCGCGTGCCAAGCAGGAGCTGCTGGCGCAGCTGATCCCGCACGCGCGGCTGGAGGTCATCCCGGAGGCAGGGCATTTCCCGGTGCTGGAGGCGCCCGATGCGGTGAACCGGGCGCTGCTGCACTGGCTGGCAGTGCCGGCCTAAGGGTAGAGCGCGGCGCGCTGTGCCTTGTTGAGCAGCTCGGGCTCGGCCACCGGTTTGCCGGTGTCCGCATCAAAGAATGGCGTGTCTTTCCAGCGGCCCGACAGGCGGGCGGTGATCATCCGGCTGAGGATGCCCAAGGCCATGGCGCCGCCGCCCTTGGTTCTGGACTGTTTGCCGGGAACGGGGAGGAAGGCCCTGGCGCGGATCTTGCCCAGGGCGGACGGATCCTGAAACAGGTTGGAGCGCATGCCGGCAAAGGGCAGGCCGGGCTTGGCCAGCGTGTTGGCAAAAGGCGTGCCGCAGCAGGCGGCGTACCAGCGCAAGGGGCCGCGGCGGCCCAAGCGGATCGCCCTCAGCTGCTCTGCGCCGTGGGTGATGGTGATGGTGTCGGGCGACAGCTGGAACAAATCGACCGGATCCGGGGCCGGATCCGGCTGGCCGTGGTACAGTTCGTTGGCGCGGCAGTCGGCGCAGTAGCAGACGACGCGGGTGCCGCCTTTGACACCCGCTGCTGAAACTTCGCCGCGCAAGGTCCCGCAATTGCAGGAGAATGCCAGGCCGCCGCCCATCCCGTCAGGCAGCCGTGTTCTTGTTGGCCGGTTTGCTGGCCGGTTTACGGGCCGGTGTGCTGCGGCTGTTGGCGTTCATGAAGTTGATCACCAGCGGGCGGATATTGTCGCGCCAGCTGCGGCCGGCAAAGATCCCGTAGTGGCCGGCGCCCGGTTCCAAATGGCTGGCCTTTTTGCTTTCCGGCAGGCCGGTGCAGAGGTCCAGCGCCGCGACGCACTGGCCGGGGGCGGAGATGTCGTCCTTGGCGCCTTCGACGGTCTTGACCGCCACATCGGTGATCTTGCTGAAATCGACCTTGTGGCCGTTGACGGTGAAGACGTTGCGGGCGATCTCGCGCTTCTTGAAGATGCGCTCCACCGTTGACAGGTAGAATTCGGCGGTCATATCCATCACCGCCAGGTATTCGTCGTAGAACCGGTTGTGGGCGTCGTGGTCCGAGGCTTCCCCGCGGGAGACGCGCTGGATCTGGTCCAGGAACGCCTTGGTATGGCGTTCGCCGTTCATCGACATGAAGGAGGCGAGCTGCAGCAGGCCAGGGTAGACCTTGCGCCCGACGCCCGGGTATTTGAAGCCGACCTGCTGGATCATGGTTTCCTCCAGCTGGCCCATGGTGACGCGGCGGCCGAAGTCAGTGACCTCCGTCGGGGTGGCGTCCGGATCCACCGGGCCGCCGATCAGGGTCAGCGAGGAAGGCTGCGCATCCGGCTCGCGCTCCGCCAGGTAGGCGGTGGCGGCAAGCGTCAGCGGCACCGGCTGGCAGACCGCGACGACATGGGTGTCCGGGCCCAGCTCCCGCATGAAGTCGACGAGGTAGAGCGTGTAGTCCTCGATATCGAATTTCCCTGCAGAAACAGGAATGTCGCGGGCATTGTGCCAGTCGGTCACATACACTTCGCAGTTCACCAGCAAGCTTTTGACGGTGGACCGCAGGAGGGTGGCGTAGTGGCCGGACATCGGCGCAACCAGCAGCACCTTGCGCGGCTGTTCTGCGCGCCCGTTGACCTTGAAATGGATCAGGTCGCCAAAGGGGCGTTCTACCACGGTGGTAATGTCGACCAAGTGGTCCTTGCCGTCTTCGCAGGTGAAGGTGCGGATGCCCCAGGCGGGTTTCACCACCATCCGCTGGTAGGTGCGTTCGGTCACTTCGCCCCAAGCCGCCATCCAGCTGAGCGCAGGATTTGGCAAGGCGGAAAAGACCGGGTAAGATGCCATGGAGAGGGCGGTGGCGCCCAGCCATTGGTTGGTGTTCCGGACGGTCTCCATCAGGTCGTAGGTCATCATGTATCGCATGCGCGTCTCCTTACGGGCTCTGTCCCCGCGTCATCGGACCAGAAAATCCGGAACATCGGACCAATCGCCGCTTTGCCCTGCCTTTTGCAGACGAGTATTCTGCATAGCAGAAAGCCTATGAGGGATTCCTTTATATGACAACTAGTGACGAAGTATCCGCAACGTCCAATTCTGAGAGCTTTGAAAAACTTAAGGAAAATATGATCCGCGTCGAGGAGCTGAGCAAGCGCCTGGCTGACGTTATGTCCCGGAAGGTGCCGCATAACCCGGCTCTGGACGGTCCGAATCAAGAGCTTTATGCGCGTGCAGCAACCGCCTATTGGACGGAGGCCATGCAGAATCCCGCCAAACTTCTGGAGCATCAGCTCGAATTCTGGAGCAAGTCTGTGCTGAATTTCGCCGAAGCGCAGAAAGCTCTGACCGGACAATTGGACAGCACGGATGACGGCGGCCCCACGGACCGCCGTTTTTCGAATCCGCTGTGGCAGAGCAGCCCGTACTTCAATTATGTCAGACAGCAGTACCTGACCAACGCCGAGGCGATCCGCAAGGCGGTGCAGAGTGCAGGTGAGATGGATGCCAAGGACAAGCAGCGTCTGAGCTACTTTGCCGATCAGATCATCGAAATGATGTCGCCGACCAATTTCCTGCCGACCAATCCGGACGCGCTGGAAAAGGCGGTGGAAACCGAGGGCCAGTCGCTGATCGACGGGCTGGAGAACCTGGTCACCGACCTGGAGGCCAACAACGGCGAGCTGGTGGTGCGGCTGGCGGATGAAAGCGCGTTTGAGCTGGGCGGCAACATCGCCACTACGCCGGGCGACGTGATCTACCGCAACCGGATGATGGAGCTGATCCAGTACAAGCCGGTGACGGACACTGTGCATGAAACCCCGATTGTGCTGTTCCCGCCCTGGATCAACAAATTCTACATCCTCGACCTGAAGGCGCAGAACAGCCTGATCAAATGGGTGACAGAGCAGGGCTACACGCTGTTTGTGGTGTCCTGGGTCAATCCTGACGCCAGCCTCGCCGATGTGGGGATGGAGGATTACATCCAAGAGGGCTTCCTGGCCGCGATCGAAAAGGCCAAGGAGGTCTGCAAGGCCGATCAGGTCAACGCGGTGGGCTACTGCATCGCGGGCACCACCCTGAGCCTGACCCTGTCGCTGCTGAAACAGCGCGGTGACAAATCGGTGAAATCGGCAACCTTCTTCACCACGCTGACAGACTTCGGCGACCAGGGCGAGTTCACCCCCTTCCTGCAGAACGATTTCGTCGACGGGATCGAGGCGCAGGTGGAACAGGAGGGGCTGCTGCGGTCGTGGGTGATTGCGCGCACCATGTCGTTCTTGCGCTCCAAGGACCTGATCTATGGCCCGGCAGTGAAAAGCTACATGATGGGCGAGACGCCGCCCGCCTTTGATCTGCTCTACTGGAACGGCGATGGCGCCAACCTGCCGGGGCGGATGGCGATCCAGTACCTGCGCGGCCTGTGCCAGAACAATGAATTCGCCGGCGAAGGGTTCGAGCTGATGGGCCACAAGCTGCAACTCAAGGACGTGGATGTGCCGGTGATGTCGATCACCTGCGAAACCGATCACATCGCCCGCTGGAAGGACTGTTACCGCGGCGTGCAGCAGATGGGGTCGCGCAGCAAAAGCTTTATCGTGTCGCAGTCCGGCCATATCGCAGGCATCGTCAATCCGCCCAGCAAGAAGAAGTACGGCCATTACACCAACGATGACCTGAAGGGGGACAGCGAGGCCTGGATGGAAGGCGCTCAGTACCACGAGGGGTCGTGGTGGCCGCGCTGGAATGACTGGCTCAAGAAACGGTCCGGCAAGCAGGTTCCCGCCCGCGAGGTGGGGGATTCGGGCTATCCCTCTTTGATGCCGGCGCCGGGATCCTATGTGAAGGTCAAGGCAAACCGTTGATATTGCAGGCGCAGAAATTTTTTCTGCGCCGCAGCATCAAAACCCTTGAAATGCTGCAGTGCAGCGCGCATATTCCTTTCATGCTAAGAGCGCAGGATGGTCCTGCTGCAGCTTTCTGAGGAATTAGAACTATGGCAAAGACCCAAGACTTCACCGCGATGATGAAAGACTTCATGGGCGCCTTCCCGGTTGACACCAAAGCAATGGAAGACGTCTTCAAAAACACCGCAGCCCTGAACGAGAAGCTGTCCGCCGTTGCGCTGGACGCTGCCGGCAAATCCGCCGAGATCTCCAGCAAGTGGACCAAAGAAACCATCGCCAAGCTGAGCGACGTTTCCAAGGTCAAGGCTGAGCCGGCCGACTACGCCAAGGCGGCAACCGACTTCGCCTCCGCTTCCGCTGAAGTGGCTGCCGAAAACATGGCTGCCTTCGCCGAAGTGGCCAAGAAGGTCCAGATGGACACCGTCGAACTGATGATGGCGGCCGGCAAGGACATGTCCGAAGAAGCAACCGCTGCGATGAAGAAGGCCACTGACGAGGTGACCACCGCAGCGAAAAAAGCTTCGACAGCTGCCAAGTAAGAACGACCACGATCCGGCCCTCGCTCTCCTCCCTGACGGAGCCGGACCGTGAAGAAGGACAGGCCGCAAGGCCTGTCCTTTTGCGTTTCAGGGGATCATTCGGGCAATCCAGCCTGCCGCAGGCCGTCGCAGTAATGCTCCAGATCCTGCGCCCTGGCAAAAGGCAGCGTCTTGCCGATGCGGGCCACCGAGAATTTCGGCTCAAGGTCCAGGATGCGCCCGCATTCGCGCGCGGCCGCGGGCCGGTTCCCCAGCTGCGCGTAGCAGGCCGCCAGATGGCGGTGCGGCGCCGGGAAGCCCGGAAACAGCTCAATCGCCTTAGACACCTCTGAAACCGCCGGATCATAGGCCCGGCACATGTAGAGCGCGAGCCCGCGGAACCAGTGGAAATAGGTCGGGTGGAACGGGTTCTGCGCCGTTGCCTGGTCCAGTTCGGCCAGCGCCTTTTCCGGCCTGCCCTGATAAATCAGCGACAGTCCGCGGAACGCCATGGCATCGGTATCGTTGGGGTTCAGCATCAGGGCGCGCTGGAAATGGTCCTCCGCCAGGGCGAAATTGCCCTTGCACAAATGCATCACGGCCAGCCTGCGCTGCGCAACGCTGTCGAGCGGGTCGATCCGGGCGGCATGGCGCAGCAGCGGAAAGGCCTTGTCCAGAGTGAGTTCCGCCGACATTGCCCAGCCGCTCATCCACTCCACCAGATAGGTCAGCGCCAGCCCGGAATAGGCGGTCGCATTGCCGAAATCGGCATCGCAGGCCTGCTGGTACAGGGTGCGGCACTTCTTAAGCCTGCCGCGGGAGTCCAGAATGACGGACTTGGCCTGCATCACCAGCTCCCGTGCGGTCAGCGTGCCGCGTTTTGACGCCAGCGCGGCGGACTTCTGCCGCGAGATGGATTGCAGCTGCGTCGCCAGGGTTTGAGTGATCTGCGCCGCCAGCACATCCTGCTGGGCGAAATCATTGGACAGATCCCGGTCATACCGGCCGCTCCACAGCGACAGGCCGCTGGTGCCATCGGACAGCGTGACAGTGATCCGCAGCCTGCCGGGCAGCTGCCGGACGCTGCCTTCGGCCAGGTAGCGGACGCCCAGCTCAGCCGCGACAACCGGCGCCCCGGCGCCGCTGGCGGCAAAGCGCTGCGCCGCATTGCGGGAGACAACGCGCAGCGCCCGGAACCGGGACAGGCCGATGGTGATGTCCTCGGTCAGCGTCTGCGCCATGGCTTCGGTGTGTTCGCTGGCGGGAGAGGCGCTGGAAAAGGGCAGCACCGCCACCGATGCCTCTGGCGAGGGGCCTTCCGGCTCCAGGGCGGGCAGCGAGTTGCCGGTGATGCGGTAGATCCGCACCGGTTCCGCGATATTGCGGACCTGCTGCAATCCGAGGTCGTCGAAGGCCGCGCCGACCCTGCCGCGGACCTGTTGATGCACGGTGCCGGAAATGCAGATCTCCCCCGGCGCGGCAAGGCTTTGCAAGCGGGCGGCGATATTCACGCAGTTGCCCAGCAGGTCTTCGCCGGCGGGGAACACCAGGCCCGCGTGGATGCCCATCCGCAGCCTCAGGCTCAGCCCGCGGGGGCCGTTGCGGCAGGCGGCGGCCTTGCTGGAAATCGCCATGGCCGCCTTGACTGCGGGCACTGCTGAAGGGAATTCCAGCAGGAACCCGTCACCCACTGTTTTGACAACCCGTCCTTCATGCTCCCGTGCCGCCGGGGCGATGATGCGGCTGCCCAGATCGCGGACCGCGGCAATGGTTTCCGCTTCCCGGGCCTCAGCCAAGGCGGAATATCCGGCCACATCAGCAATCAGTATGGCAGCTTGTTTTTGCCCGTCCCCTTGGTCAGCCATTTTCCCTAGTACCGCAGACTCGAAAGACCTGACGCTAATTGTATCATATTGAGAATTTTTTGGTGCTCTTTAGATGCAAAAAATATGATATCTGGTTCAATGTGTTCCGCTTCGGCGTCAAAAATGCGCAGTGCGGAAGTTAGAATGCTTCACCTGCCAGCCCGCCAGGCGGCGCAGCTTGCCGGACTCCATCTGCTGGTCCAATGCCGGCCCTTCTGCCCAAGCGCCGTGTTTGGTCAGCACATATTTCAAGCTGCGCACCACATAGCTAGCATCATGCGCGTGGCGGCGGGCAATCTCTGCAGTGATGTCCGCCACTGAAACCCCGGTTTCGGCGCTGGCGTTGAAGTGGCCGGTAAGCTGCGGCTGTTCCAGCAGCAGCCGGTAGGCCCGGGCCAGATCCGACCGGTGGACCAGCGGCCAGCGGGTGGTGATGCTGCCCCAGATCTCAAACGGCCTGGCGCTGCGGGCAGCCTCAAGATAGCGGCTGAAAACGCCGCCGCCCGCGTGGTAAACCATCGCCGGATGCACCACAGCGGCAGAGAGGGCAGGTGAGGCCAGAACCCTCTGGCCGTTTTCCTGCATCCAGGCAAAGGGTTTGATCGGCCGCAGCGGGCTGGCCTCATTGGCGATCCTGTCGCCGGTGGCGCCATAGAGCCAGCAGCCGCCGGTGTAGAGCAGCCGCAGCGGTTCAGGGCGCCGGGAGGCATGGTGCAGGATGGCGGTGATGGCCGTGGTGTCGGCCGCGGCCATGCCATCGCCGAAGGTGGCGGCCAGCTGGATCAGCGCATGGGCGCTGGCAACCTCCTGCACCCAGCCTTCGGGGCGGCGCAAATCGCCGCGCAGTGGCCGGGCGCCCATCGCGCCCAGCCTGCTGTCCGAGGCCGCCGAGCGGCTGAGGCCGGTGACTTGGTGGCCGCTGCGGACCAGTTCCCGGGTGACGGCGGTGCCGATGGATCCGGTGCCGCCGAGAATCAGAACTTTCATTTTCAATGCGCTCCTGCCGCGGAATGTGCTGCAGGACAGACCTGTAAAAGCTCAAGCCCGGTTCAGGTCAAGGCCTGCCGCAGCAGGCCGCCACCGGGGCTGGCAGGATCAAATGTTGCGGAAACGGCGCTGAGGCTTCCCTTTTGTTCTGCAGTGGCATAGGCTTTGCTGCGATGCGTCATGACCGGGGAGGGAACACATGGCAGAACAGGACAAACCCTTGCTGATCAAACGGTATGCCAGCCGCAGGCTGTATAATACCGAGACCAGCGATTACGTCACGCTGGAGGATATCGCGGGGTTTATCCGGGATGGCCGCGAGGTGCAGATCGTCGACCTGAAAACCGGCGATGACCTGACCCGCCAGTACCTGTTGCAGATCATTGCCGAGCATGAAAGCCGCGGAGAGAACGTGCTGCCGGTGAATGTGCTGAACGACCTGGTGCGCAGCTACATGGTGCCCGGCGGCGGGGTAATGCCGCAGTTCCTGCAGACCTCATTCGACATGCTGCGCGAAAGCCAGTCGAAAATGATGGAGAACATGACCGCAATGAACCCGATGGCCAAGATGCCGGGGTTCGAGGCGGTGAAGGCGCAGCAGGAGGCGTTCCTGAAGGCGATGACCAGCGGCTTTGGCACGGCGGGCTGGACCGGCGGCGGGCGCGAGGAGGAGAAATCCGGCGGCAGCGGCGAAGATCTGGACGATATCAAGAAGCAACTGGCGGAGCTGCAGGAAAAGCTGTCGAAGATGAAGTGAGGCTGAGCGGCTCGCGCCGGCAGAAAATCCCACAGAAAAGCCCCCGGTCCAGCTTGGCGGGGGCTTTTTCTATAAGGGGGCTTGGTGCAGGGTATGGTGCAGGGTTATGTCACGACCCGGCTTCGACCTTCAGCACATTGTGCAGCCGGTGGTATGGCGCGTTCTTCACGATCTCGTCCAGGGTTTTGGCTTCAGCTGCTGGCCGCGCGCGCAGGAACAGATAAGCGCTGGCGCCAAAAGACAGGGCGCAGGCGCCGACGATTGTGCTGACGATGACTGTTTCGAGTCCCATGGCTTCAAACATGCGTTTCTCCGGTTGCTTCCCCTATATAAGGCAACAAAGCTGAAAATTCCATATCACTTCCCGTCCGCGCCGAGCTTACCGGCTTCCAGCACGTGGCGGGCAAGGGTTTCGGCGCTGTCGCGCTCCTGCGCGCGGTGGCGCATTTTCACCCGGCCGCCGATCCGGGAGGCGGTTGCGAAGATGAACCCCGAAAACGACAGCAGGATGAGGCCAAAGGCCAGCCCCCCGGTCACCGTGCCTGCAATCGCCGCGCCGAAGCTTGCCAGCAGCGCGCCGGCTGCCAGCCGCTGCGCCCATTGGCCGATCACCTGATCCGCGTCGCGGGCCTGCGCCTCAGCCTCTGCCGACTCGGTGGCAAAGGCGGTCAGCAGGTCGGCCACGGCAAGACCGCAGTCCGGGTCATTGGCGGCGCGGATGGCGGCCAGCAGCGCGGCGCGTTCTGCCCGGTCCGACACAACCGCGCCGATGATCCGGCTCAGGTCGCCCTTGGGGATCGGATCCCCCATGCTCAGGGAGTTTGCCATCGCAACCAGCGCGGTTGCCGGGCGCCGCTTGAATTTCAATGGAGCTTTCATGGCGGCAAGGTGGACGGCACACGCCCGGATTGCAATCACGAAAAAGCCCCGGCGCAGGGCCGGGGCTGCAACTGTCAGGTCTTGGCTGCGTCTCAGGCGGCGGCCTTGCCCATGGTATCTTCAACCGCACCCAGCAGGATATCCGCGATCACGTCCAGCTCTGCCCGGCTGAGGCGGACCGGCAGGCGTACGTCGCAGGCCTTCATCAGCATGGCGCGGGTCTGCGGCAGATCGGGCAGGTCGCGCAAGAACTGCCAGTTCCAGAAGGCACGGGCGTTGTCGGTGGACAGGCCAAAGACCTGCACCTTGACGCCCTTGGCCTCCGCCGCGGCGGCAAAGGCGCGGGTCTGGTCTTCGCTGAGGCCCGCCAGGTTGAACTGGATCGAATCCGGCGCGCGGCGTTCCGGGCCCAGCGGTGCGGGCACGTCGAAGAAGGGGGAGGCGTTCAGCCGGGCTGCCACATAGTCGTGATTGGCCAGCCCGTCGCGCACCCGGCGCGCCAGTTCCGGCAGCTGCGGGCGGATCACGGCCGCCGACAGGTTGCTCATCCGCAGGTTATAAAGCGGCAGCTGGTTCTGCCACTTGGCAAAGGCCTGCGCCAGCTCCGGCGTGTTATCGCTGTGCGGGCCCTTGTGCTTTTTCCAGTTGTGCTCATAGGCACCGGACATAATCACGGCGCGCGCAATCAGGTCGGCGTCGTCAGTGATCAGGATGCCGCCTTCGCCAGCGTTGACCATTTTGTAGGACTGGAAGGAGAAGCAGCCCACCTTGCCGATGGTGCCGATGTTCCGGCCGTTCCAGGTGGTGCCCAGCGAATGGGCCGCGTCCTCGACCACCGGGATGCCGCGGGCATCGCACAGCGCCATGATCGCATCCATATCGGAGGTATGGCCGCGCATGTGGCTGATGATCACCGCTTGCACGCTGTCCAGCTTGGCTTCGAAATCGCCCAGATCGATGCGGTAGTTGTCAGCCACCTCGCACAGCACCGGCACGCAGTCGGCATGCACGACCGAGGACGGCACGGCGGCAAAGGTGAAGGCCGGGATCAGCACCCGGGCATCGCGGGGCAGGCCAAGCGCCTTCAGCGACAGGAACAGCGCCGCCGAGCAGGAGGAGACTGCCAGCGCGTATTTGCTGCCCAGCAGTTCAGCGTATTCCTGTTCCAGCAGCGTGACCGGAGCGTCATCAGGCGCCGTGTAGCGGAAAAGATCGCCCGATTGCATCAGCGCGTCGATGGCCTCGCGGGCGGCTGCGGGAATGGGCTCAGCGTCATGAACGTTGGGCGGCAGGGCCATATTTCAAAATCCTGAATTGTTGCTTCAGGAAACATAAAACTAACCAGTGCTGCTGCCAAGAGGGGACGCGGCGGAATTTGCCGCGCCCCGGCAAAATTTCACAGGATTGTTGCGAAGTTGCGCGAAAACCGGCTCAGGAGCGCCTAAACGCCAAGCCGGTCGCGCAGGGCAAACCAGGTCATCGCCAGCACCAGGAGCGGCGAGCGCATCCGCGGCCCGCCGGGAAAGCGCGGGGCAGGAACGCGGGCCAGGGTGTCAAACCCCTCTGCCCGGCCCTGGATCGCCTGCGCCATCAGCTTGCCCGCATGGGTGGCAGTGCCGACACCGTGGCCGGAATAGCCCGAGGCGGTCAGCACGTTGGGCGCCAGCCGCGCCAGATAGGGCATCCGCTTCATGGTGATACCCAGGGTGCCGCCCCAGGCGTAATCGATCTTCACGTCCTTCAAGTGCGGAAAGATCTCCGTCATCGGCTTGCGCACGGTGGCCTGGATATCGGAGGGGAAGCGGTAGCCATAGCTTTCGCCGCCGCCGAACAGCAGCCGCTTGTCATGGCTGAGTCGGAAGTAGTTGACCACGAATTTGGTATCCGCCACCGCCACGTCGCGGGCCAGCACCCGGGCGACGTCCTCGCCCAGCGGCTCAGTCGCCACCACGAAGTTGTTGATCGGCATGACCCGCGCGGCCACCTGGCCATTCAGGCCGCCAAGATAGCCGTTGCAGGCAAGGATCAGATGATCGGCGGTGACGCTGCCGCCCGCGGTGCGGATGCGCAGCTTGGCGCCTTCCTCGATCTCCAGAACCTCGCTGCCCTCGTGGATGACGGCTCCGGCAGCCGCAGCCGCACGGGCCAGGCTGAAGGCATAGTTCAACGGATGCAGATGCCCCGCACCGTGATCCAGAATGCCGCCCTTATAGGCGGGCGAGGGGCACATGGCCCAGCAGGCGTCCTTGCCGAGCAGCTCAATGCTGCCGTAGCCGTAGCGGTCCTGCAGGTGGCGGCCATAGTCATGCAGCTCTGCCGCCTCCTTTTCGGAAAAGGCGGTCCAGGCGACGCCGGGTTTCAAGTGGCAGTCCTGGCCGTGGCGGGCGATCAGCGATTTCACCAGATCCTTGGCATCCTCACCCAGCTGCCAGAGCTTCTGCGCCTCCGGCCCGCCCATCAGCGCCTCCAGACCCTCCTGGTCCATGCGCTGGCCGCTGCCGAGCTGGCCGCCGTTGCGCCCGGAGGCGCCAAAGCCCACCCGCTGCGCGTCCAGCAGCACCACGGACATTCCCGCTTCGGCCAGATGCAGCGCTGCCGACAGCCCGGTATAGCCGCCGCCCACAACGCAGACGTCCGCGGCCACCGCGCCGTCAAGGGCTGCAAAGCGCTCCATCGGAATGGCCGTCGCCGCATACCAGCTGTCCGGGTACTCGCCCTTGCGGTCATTGGAATAGAGCAGGTTCATCCCCATCACGCACCTCATCAGGAGCAGGCCCGCCAGCGCGTCGCCTGCTCTTCATCTTTCTGTAAATACTCAATTGCACGGGCGCTGCACCGGGGCGCAGCGCCTGAGGTTTCAGACGTTCATCAGCAGGTGCTCTCGCTCCCAGGGCGAGATCACCTGCAGGAACTCCTCGTACTCCGCGCGTTTTACGATGGAGTAGACACGGGCGAAATCCGGGCCCAGCACCTCATGCAGGGCGGTGGCCTCCTCGAACATGTCGAGCGCCTCGCCCATCACCTGCGGAATGTCGCCATCCCCGTCATAGGCATTGCCCTTGAACTGCTTGCGCGGACGCTGCTCCTCGATCAGGCCGAGATAGCCGCAGGCCAGTGACAGGGCGATGCCCAGATAGGGGTTGCAGTCCATGCCTGCGATGCGGTTTTCCACCCGCCGCGCTTCAGGACCGGACAGCGGGATTCGGATGCCGGTGGTGCGGTTGTCGCGCGCCCATTCCAGATTGATCGGCGCGGCGTGGTCCTTCACGTAGCGGCGGTAGGAGTTCACATAGGGCGCCATGACCGCAAGACCCGCGGGCAGGTGGTTCTGCAGCCCGGCGATGAAGTGGAAGAATGCATCGGTCTCGCCGCCCTGCGGGCCTGAGAAGATGTTCTCTCCGGTTTCGATGTCGATCACCGAATGGTGGATGTGCATCGCGGAACCGGGCTCATCCTCGATCGGCTTGGCCATAAAGGTGGCAAAGCAATCGTGACGCAGCGCTGCCTCGCGGATCAGCCGCTTGAAGTAGAACACCTCATCCGCCAGCTTGACCGGGTTGCCGTGGCGCAAGTTGATTTCCAGCTGGCCGGCGCCGCCTTCCTGGGTGATGCCGTCGATCTCGAACCCCTGCGCCTCGGCAAAGTCGTAGATGTCGTCGATCACGGGGCCGAATTCGTCGACCGCGGTCATCGAATAGGCCTGCCGTGCAGCCGCCGGGCGGCCGGAGCGGCCCATCATCGGCTTGATTTCATGCGCCGGGTCCAGGTTGCGCGACACCAGGAAGAATTCCATTTCCGGCGCCACAACCGGCTTCCAGCCTTGGTCGTGATAAAGCTGCACCACCCGCTTCAGCACGTTGCGCGGGCTGTAGGGGATCGGATCGCCGTCCCGGTCATAGGCATCATGGATCACCTGCAGTGTCCAGTCCGCGGTCCAGGGCGCGGCCGTGGCCGTGGACATGTCCGGCTTCAGGGTCATGTCCTTTTCGATCCAGCCGTCGTCATCCGCAGCATCGGCCCAGTCGCCGGTGATGGTCTGGTAAAAGATGCTGTCCGGCAGATGGAAAAAATCGGTCTTTGCAAATTTCGATGCCGGTACCGCCTTGCCACGGGCGATACCGGGAAGGTCCGAGATAACGCATTCAACTTCGTCGAGACGACGGCCCTCCAGATAGGATTTTGCTGCATCGGGAAGGGCGTCGAGCCAGGCTGACATTAGGTCCTCTCTTTCCTGTAAAACTCTGCGAGGAAGGTTGCGATGTTTTGATTATCCACGGGGGCATCCAGACCGGCAGCAGCGCGGTCGAGCACCTCGTCGGGCACCACGCCGCGGCCGCGTTTTTCGATCAGGCCGCCGACAAAGGCGCTGGGAAACTCGGGGTGGGGCTGCCAGGAGATGATGTGGTCGCCATAAGCCAGGATGCCGTTGCGGCAGAAATCATTGCCGCCCAGCACCCGCGCGCCCTCGGGCAGCTCCACCACCTGGTCCTGGTGCCAGGCGTTCAGGGTCAGCGGGCCGTCCTGCGTCTGGTAGGTGACGCGGCCCACAGCCCAGCCGCCTTCGAACTTGGCGACCTTTCCGCCAAGCGCTTGGGCGATGATCTGATGGCCAAAGCAGATGCCGGCCAGCGGCTGTTTGCTGGCGTGGATGGCGCGGATCAGGTCCTCCAGCGGCGGGATCCAGGCGTGATCCTCATAGGCGCCATGCCTGGAGCCGGTGATTAGCCAGCCGTCGGCGTCCTGCGGCCCGTCCGGGAAGATGCCGTCCACCACGGCCCAGGTCTGAAACTCGAACCCCTTGCCATCCAGCATGCCGCGGAACATGCCGTCGTAATCGCCGAACGGTTCATACAGGTCTTCGGGGGAGTGGCCGGTTTGCAGGATGCCGATTTTCATAAGTCACCAGTCAGAAGAAGTTCGCTGCACGGGACGGTAGCCCGCCGCCAGGACGGCGGGCAAGCCACCGTTAGGTCAGACCGTATCCAGGTAGATCTCCACCCGCTCTTCCGGGGTGAGTTCTTCCATGTAATGCAGCTCCTGGCGCTTGGTCAGCACCATGTTGCGGATCATCTCGGCGGAGAAGAACTGCGGGATGACGTCCGAGTTCTCGAACGCGTCAATGGCGCTTTGCCAGGTGTTGGGCACCTGCGGCAGGTCCAGCGCATAGGCGTTGCCGGTGATCGGCTCCGAAGGCTCGATCTTGTTCTCGATCCCATAAAGCGCGGCGCCGAGAATGGCGGTCAGCATCAGATAGGGGTTCACGTCGCCGCCCGCAAAGCGGTGCTCGATCCGGCGCGCCTTGGGGCTGCCGGAGGGCACGCGGATCGCGGCGGTGCGGTTCTCGTAGGCCCAGCAGATGCCGGTGGGGGCGTGGGCGCCCGGCACCATCCGGTCATAGCTGTTGCCGTGCGGCGCAAACACCAGGGTGGAATCGCCCATTGCCTTCAGGCAGCCGCCGACGGCGTGGCGCATGGCATCGGTGCCCTTGGGGCCGCCGTCGTCAAAGATGTTGTTGCCGTCCTGATCCAGCACCGAGAAATGGGTGTGCAACCCGTTGCCGGCGTAGTCCTCATACGGTTTGGCCATGAAGCTGGCGGCAAAACCGTGGCGGCGGGCAAGGCCCTTTACCAGCATCTTGAACAGCCAGGCGTCATCGGCGGCGCGCAGCGCGTCGGGGCCGTGCATCAGGTTGATTTCGAACTGGCCCAGGCCCGCCTCGGAAATCGCGGTGTCGGCCGGGATGTCCATGTCCTCGCAGGCGTCGTAGAGATCGGTGAAGAAGGTGTCGAACTGGTCCAGCGCCCGGATCGACATGGTTTCCGCCGCCTTGCGGCGCTTGCCGGACCGCGGCGACGTCGGCACCTGCAGGTTCTTGCCGCTGTCGTCGATCAGGAAGAATTCCAGCTCCACCGCGACCACCGGGGTCAGCCCCAGCGCCTTGTAGCGGTCCACCACGGCGCGCAGTGCGTGGCGCGGGTCACCTTCGTAGGCGCGCCCGTCTTCACGGTACATCCAGATCGGCAGCAGCGCCGAAGGCGCGTCCAGCCAGGGCATCGGCACAAAGCCGCGCTCGGTCGGCTTCAGCACCCCATCGGCATCGCCGCTCTCAAACACCAGCGGGCTGTCGTCGATATCCTCGCCCCAGATGTCCAGGTTCAGAACCGACAGCGGAAAGCGGGTGCCTTCCTCGACCGCCTTGTCGGCAAAGCGGGCAGGGACGCGTTTGCCCCGGGCCTGACCGTTGATGTCCGCCGCCGCAACGCGGATGGTGCGCACATGCGGGTTTTTCCTGAGCCAGTTCTTCATCTAATCACCTGACGGTTTCGGGGGCACCGCCGGCCGCCAGCGCCCCCGGACGGGGCGCAGCAGGGCCGGGGCAGCTTATCACCCCTGGTCCAATTTTTGATCATAATCCAGCGCGGCCTAGGGTTTGCCCATGAACTCGCAGGATTCTGCGGCCGGACACCTGGGTACTGAATTTGATCAAATAATGGATACTACCGGATCAGATTAGGACGCAAGCGAAATTTTCTCCGCCGTTCCTGGGGCAGGTGCTTGTTCAGGTGTTTGTTCACCGCGCCGAAGATGGCGATGATCACCAGCGTCAGCAAGATGAAGTAGAACGCCAGGATCGGGTAGGGGACAAACGGGTTGAAGGTCTTGTCCGCGAAGTAGCTGGCGTAATACAGCGCATCGCCCTGCTGCCGCCAGGCCGGGAAGCCGGAGAAGAACACCAGCGTGGTGGCGTGGAACAGGAAAATCGCCTCGTTGGTGTAGGCGGGCCAGGCCAGCCGCAGCATGGTCGGGAAGGTGATGCGGCGGAACCGGGTCCAGCCGGACATGCCATAGGCGTCCGCGGCCTCGATATCGCCCTTGGGGATCGACAGCAGCGCGCCATAGAAGATCTCCCCCGAATAGGCGGCGGTGTTGAAGAACAGCACGACCAGGGCGCCCAGCCAGGCCGAGGTGAACGGGTCAAAGAAGCTGGAGACGCTTTTCAGGCTGAGGAAGCAGGCATAGGCAAAGAAGAACTGGATGAACAGCGGGCTGCCGCGGAACACGAAGATGAACCACTCCGCCGGTTTGCGCCACAGCGGGTTGGGGCTGGACTTGCCCACCGCCAGCGCCACCGCCAGGAAAAAGCCGGTCGCCAGCGCCAGCGCGCCGAAGTAGACATTCCAGATCAGGCCGGAGCCGATCAGGGTGAAATGCTCGCACAGGGTATATTCGCCGCGCGGCAGCAGCCGTTCGCCAATCCCCAGGGAGCGGAAGGCATAGGCCTGGATGGTTTCAACGCAACTCATGCCGCTGCCTTTCTTTGTGCTTCGCCGCCCGCTGTGGCCTGGCCTTTGGTCAGGCGCTTCATGATCCGGGCCAGAACCACTTCGGACACCTTGGTGAAGCAGAGGTAGAACACCAAGAGCGCCGCAAAATACCAGACATGCCAGTTCGGATGCGGGTATTCCGTGAAACGCTCGGTCTTGGTGCCGCCCAGCTCCCGCGCCCAGTAAACGATGTCCTCGACCCCCAGCAGGAACAAAAGCGGCGTCGCCTTGATCAGCACCATCCACAGGTTCGACAGGCCCGGCAGCGCATAGACCCACATCTGCGGCACCAGAATGCGCCAGAACGCCTGGCGTGTGGTCATGCCATAGGCCTCGGCGGTTTCGATCTGGGCGCGCGGAACGGCCCGCATGGCGCCGTACAGAACGTTGGCGGCAAAGGCCCCGAAGACGATCGAGAAGGTCAGAACCGCCAGGAAAAAGCCGTAGGTTTCATGCACCCACTGCGGCGATGCGGACAGCGGCAGCTTGGCTGCGTCGCAGACCACAAAGTCGATGCCCTGCCGGATCGGCTGATCCCAGTCCGGGCATTTCACCTTGTGGCGCATCCACTCGAACGCCTGGTCCAGCGCGATAACGAAAAACAGGAAGAAGGCAATGTCCGGCACGCCCCGCACGATGCTGGTATAACCCTTTCCGAACCAGCGCAGCGGCAGGAACTTGGAGCGGGCGGCGCTGGCGGCGCCGAAGCCGAACAGCAGCGCAACCGGGGCGGTGATGGCCAGCAGGACCAGAACCACGACGACCGAGATGTAAAGGTTCAAGTGCTTGCCCGTGGTCAGGTAGCAGCTGAGCCAGCTCAGCCCCTCAAGCGTGGACGGGTCCGTGCAATAGGAAAACATGTTAGTGCCTGTCTTTCTCCGGCCGTGCCCGGCAGCATGGCCGCCGGAAGAGAATGAATGAGGCCCGCGCGCCGCGGCGGCGGGCCTGCAGATCCTGGAACAGGATCAGATTACCACTGGGAGGACACTTCCCACTTGGCGATCAGTTCGTTCAGCGAGCCGTCATCTTTCATCGACTGGATCGCCGCATCGAACTTGCCGCGCAGCTCAGCGTCCGACTCGCGGAAGCCCATGCCGACGCCGCCGCCCAGAGCTTCGGTCTTTTCGAGCATCACCAGATCGTCACCAACCACGGTGTCGAGGAAGCTCTTGTCGGCCAGAACCGCGTCAGCTTCGCCGTTGCGCACGGCGGCGACGGTTTCTTCCGGGGTGGCAAACTCAACCAGGGTCCAGCCCTGCTCGGCCACAAAGGCGGCCTGGATGGTGGTGGCCTGGGCGGCAATCACGCCGGATTCCAGGTCGATGTCTGCCGACTGGGCAACATAGGCGGACGGATCCGGCGGCGTGTAGGGCTGGGTGAAGTCAATGACCTCGTCACGCTCGTCGGTGATCGACATGCCGGCGATGATGGTGTCGTAGTTGCCGGACACCAGGTTCGGAATGATCGAATCCCAGTCGTTCTTGACCCACTCGCAGGTCAGCTCGGCACGCTTGCACAGCTCGTCGCCCAGTTCGCGCTCGAAACCGTCGATTTCGCCCGCGTCGTTGACGAAGTTCCACGGCGCATAGGCGCCTTCGGTGCCAAGGCGCACCGTCTCCGCCAGGCCCATGCCCGCGGACAGCGCCAGGGCGGCGGTGCCAAGGATCAGTGATTTCATGAGTATACTCCCGTTTTTGGTTGGTTGTTGGACTTGTTTGTTATTGCTCAATGCGCGTGGCGCGTCGAGGACAGGAAGGCGCGCAGCCGCTCGGAGCGGGTGCCGCCAAAGACTTCGTCGGGGGTGCCTTCTTCTTCGATCAGGCCCTGGTGCAGGAAGACAACGTGGCTGGAGACGTCGGCAGCCATTTTCATGTCATGGGTCACGATCATCATGGTGCGGCCTTCGGCAGCCAGGTCCTTGATCACCCTGATCACTTCCTGTTCCAGCTCCGGATCAAGGGCGGAGGTGGGCTCGTCAAACAGCAGCGCCTCGGGTTCCATGCACAGCGCGCGGGCAATCGCGGCGCGCTGCTGCTGGCCGCCCGACAGCTGGGCCGGGTAGACATCGCATTTGTCGCCGATCCCGACCTTGGTCAGGTAATAGCGGGCTTTCTCCTCCACCTCAGACTTGTCGCGGCCCAGCACGGTGACCGGCGCTTCCATCACGTTCTGCAGGATGGTCATATGGGCCCACAGGTTGAACTGCTGGAATACCATACTGAGATTGGTGCGGATGCGCAGGATCTGCTTGGCGTCGGAGGGGCGGCGGTTCAGCCCCTGGCCGGTCCAGGTGACGGGTTCGCCCTTGAACAGGATCTCGCCTTCCTGGCTGTCTTCCAGCAGGTTGCAGCAGCGCAGAAGGGTGGACTTGCCCGACCCCGAAGACCCGATCAGCGAAACCACATCCCCCTTGTGGGCGGTGATATCCACGCCTTTGATCACTTCCAGCTCACCATAGGATTTGTGCAGGCCGCGGATTTGCAGAACGGGCGTTGTATCGGTCAAGGTGTCGTTGTCCCTATGAGTGGAAATTCGTTCTTATTGGACCGAAAAAAAGACCGAATGCAACGTTCAAACCGCACAAGCTGGCACCGCAGGCCGCAAAACGGGGGAGTGTGCCGCCGTTTTGGAAGGGGCGCTACGTCAGCTCTGCAGTCCGGATGCGCTGACTGGTCAGCACCGGGCCAGGCGGCGTCGGCACCGCCAGGTAGCCGCTGGGAGCGATCTGAACGAGGCCGTTCAGGTGCAGCAGGCGGCGGGTCTCCGGGTCCAGCCCGCGGATGGCGGATTCGATTGCGGAAAACAGCGCCTTGGTGTCGCCGCCCAAAGCGGTGATATAGGGCAGCCCGGGCGTGGGCTCGGTGCGCTCGATCTCTGTCAGCCCGGCGGCGAAACCATCGAATTCACGGACCATTTCCCAGGTCAGCGCGTCCAGCGCGGCAAAGTCGGCGCGGCCCTCGGTCACGGCTTCGGCAGACAGCCGGTGGCCGCCGGTGTCCACCAGCGCGCCGGGCAGGATGCTGCGGTCATGCAGATGCACCATCGGCGCCGCCCAGCCCGATTGCGACAGCGCTTCGTTGTAGGCAAAGCGGCGTCCGGCAAAGCTGCCAAGGGGCTGGCCTGCGTCCTCTTTGCGGGCAATGAAGACGCTGTTGTAATGGCCGGGCGGGCAGCCGGGCAGGCCGTAGTCGGGGGTGCCGACAAGCTCTACCTCGCCGTAAAGCCGGGTGCGGTAAGGGCAGCCGCAAGTCTGCGACAGCAGCAGATCGGGGGATTTCCAGACCTCCCAGAAATCGGCGCCGCGGGTCAGCTGCCCGGGGCCGCCGCCAAGGTGATCGCGGATCGAGGCCCAGAACCGGTCGTTTGCCGCCGCGGTTTCCGGGCGGTCGTACATTTCAAGATGAGCAATCATAAAGCAGCCTCTGCCCGTTGGCGCGCCTTGGCGCTGTCCACGTCCGATACCCCCAGCAGGCTGGCTGACAGCCGCAAGAGCGCGTCTTCGTTCGCATCGCGGCGTCCGTCGGCCAGGGCCACCTGCCACAGCGCCTCAAGCACGCCGGTGCGGTCCTCATAGGCCACGGCATCCTTGATCGCGCGGGTAAAGCGGACGGTGTCGGGGGCCTCGGCCTCCATCGCCTCCGCCTGTTCGCGCAGGATCAGCGCGCCGCCGGTGTCCAGCCCGTAGCGGGCCGCCAGAATGCGGTCGATGCGGTCCTTTTCCACTTCGGAATAATTGTGGTCTGAGCGGGCAATCCGCACCAGCAGCGCGGTCAGCGCCAGCCGCGCGCCTTCGTCATCCAGCGTGGCAGGCGCGGGCTCCAGCAGGCGGTGCAGAAGCTCCCGGAACATCAATGCTCTCCAGCGGTGCTGCCGAGTTTCTCCTCGGCGCGCTCCCGGGCCTTCTGGCTGTCGGTATAGGACAGGCCCATCGCCTTGCGGGCCTCCTCGACGATGGTGACTTCGCCCTCGTGGGCGCTGCCGTCGGCCAGCACCACTTCCCACAGCGCGTCCAGCGCGGCGAGGCGCTCCTCCAGGCCGGTGGTTTCGCGGATCAGCCGCCCGAAGGTGTCGGTTTCCGGCGCCGCGGCGTGCAGCTTCTCGCAGGTGGCGCGCACCTTGGCGGCCTCGATCGCGTTGTGCTGGTAAAGCCGGGCCAGGATCCGGTCGATCAGGCTGATCTCCTCCAGCTGGTAGTCGCGGTCGGATTGCGCCACCCGCACCAAGAGCGCCCCCAGCGCCAGTTCGGCATCCGGGTCGGGCAGGGCCGGCGGTTCGGACGGGCGGAAAGCTTGGAAGAATTTCTTAAGCAGGGGCATTCGATGACCTCAGTCAGCTGCGCGGCGGGGCGCGGGATTATTCGCCGTAGCCTTCGATGATTTCCATATCACCGGCAGACACCGGATCGCGCAAGGCCTTGGCGTCCTGGTAGGCCACTGAATCATAGCAGGCTTTTGCGGTTGCGAAATCCTTGAATTCAATCACCACCGTGCGCGCCTTCATCTGCCCTTCGCGCACTTCCTTCGGGCCGCCGCGGATCAGGAACCTGGCGCCGTATTCCGCAAACACCGGCCCGTTGGCGCTGATGTAATCCTTGTAACGCTCCGCGTCATTCACATCCACGTGGGCCACCCAGTATCCTTTGGGCATGGGGTGCAGCCTCCCTTCTTTTTATGGTTGAGTTCAGGCTGATACAAATCCGTTCCGAACACAATGGGGCGGTTATTAAGAATTTGCCGTTCTGACGGAATTTGCGGTTGTTTCAGTATGTTGCGCCGGAAAGGAAAACGCCCGCCAGACACGGCGGGCGTTTCAACCATGATTAACGGCAGGGCCGTGTCAGCCGATTTCAGCCAGGCGTGCCAGCGCTTCCTTGACCTTGGCTTCCTCTTCTTCGCGCGCGGCGAGGTTTTCGCGCGCCTCTGCCACAACCTCTTCCGGGGCGGAGGCCGCGAATTTCGGGTTGTTCAGCCGCCCGCGCAGGCCGCCCAGCTCCTTGGCCAGCTTGCCCAGGGTCTTTTCCAGCCGCGCCTTTTCGGCGTCCACGTCGATCACATCCGCCAGCGGCAGACCGAAGGAGGCGCCCGGAGCAGCGACCGAGGCGCAGCCTTTGGGGAAGCTCTCCACCTGTTCCAGCGAGGTGATGCGGGCCAGTTTCTGGATCATCGCCTCGTTCTTCTCCCAGGCCGCGCGGGCCTGATCGGAGAATTCGGTCACCACCATCGGGATCTTGGCCCCGGCCGGCACATGCATCTGCGCGCGGGTAGAGCGGATGTTCTCGATTGCGGTGATCACCCAGTTCATCTCGGCGTCCGCTTGCGGGTTGACCAGCTCAGTGCCGTAGGCCGGCCAGTCTTCATGCACCAGCATGTTCGAACGCTTGGCGGTGTTGCCCCACAGCTCCTCGGTGATGAAGGGCATGATCGGGTGCAGGAGGATCATGCACTGATCCAGCACCCAGCCCAGCGTCTGGCGGGTCTCGGTAATCACCGCCTCATCTTCGGAGCCGAACAGCGGCTTGGACAGCTCGATGTACCAGTCGCAGACCTTGCCCCAGACAAAGGCATAAAGCGCATTGGCCGCATCGTTGAAGCGGAACGCCTCGAGGGCGGCGTCCACTTCAACCCGCACCTTGGCGGTCTCGCCAATGATCCACTGGTTCACGGCTGCCTTGGCATCCGGGCAGGCGTAGGCGGGGACGTTCGGGTCATAGACGTTGTTGAAATGGGCAAAGTTCACCGCATTCCACAGCTTGGTGCCAAAGTTCCGGTAGCCCTTGAGCCGCTCCATATCCAGCTTCAGCACGCCGCCAAGCGCCGCCATCGCGGCGGAGGAGAAGCGCAGCGCGTCGGCGCCGAACTCGTCGATGATCTCCAGCGGGTCGACCACGTTGCCGGTGGATTTCGACATCTTCTTGCCCTTGGCGTCGCGCACGAGGCCATGCAGGTAGACGGTGTCGAAGGGGATGCGCTTCTTGACCGGCAGGTTCTCGTCCAGCACCGCCAGCTGCATCATCATCATCCGGGCAACCCAGAAGAACAGGATGTCCTGGCCGGTGACCAGGGTCGAGGTCGGGAAGTACTTCTCCATTTCCGGAGTGGTGTCCGGCCAGCCCAGCGTGCCGATCGGCCAGAGGCCGGAGGAGAACCAAGTGTCGAGGACGTCAGGGTCGCGGAACATCGGCACTTGCATCGGCCCGTCAAAGCTGCGGATCGCGCCTTCGTCCTGCACGTCCATCAGCTTGACCTGTTCGGCCAGAATCTTCGCCGCTTCGTGCTGATCTGCAACGATGCGGAATTCGGTGCCTTCGGCGGACTGCAGGCGTGCCTTTTCCAGCGCCTCTTCCTCAGTCGCGGCGCAGATCGGGTACCAGTCCTCCTCGCCGGGGATGTACCAAACCGGGATCTGATGGCCCCACCACAGCTGGCGCGAGATGCACCAGGGTTCGATGTTCTCCAGCCAGTGGTAATAGGTCTTCTCGCCCGATTCCGGCAGGATCTTCACATCGCCATTACGCACGGCATCCAGCGCCGGGCCGACAACCTTTTCCGCGTCCACGAACCACTGGTCGGTCAGCATCGGCTCGATCACAACCTTGGAACGGTCGCCAAAGGGCTGCATGATCGGTTTGTTCTCGACGTAAGGCACCTGCACCTGAACGTCCTCGCCGCTCTCAGGGTCGGTCTTGGTGACGGTCTGCATCACCGCCAGGCCTTCGCGGGTGATCTGCTCCACCACCAGTTTGCGCGCCTCGAACCGGTCCAGACCGCGCAGGTCGTCCGGCACCAGGTTGATGGCGTCGGCTTCATTCTCGCTCAGGGTCTGTTCGCCCTTGGCCACTGCCATGGCAATGCCGACGGCTTCTGCGTAGGGGGCGCCGTCGTCGCGCATCTGGCCCTTGGTGTCCATCAGGCGGTACATCGGGATGCCGCCGCGCTTGGCAACCTGGTAGTCGTTGAAGTCATGCGCGCCGGTGATCTTCACCGCACCCGAGCCGAAGTCCTTGTCCGGGTATTCATCAGTGATGATCGGGATCAGGCGGCGGTGCTCCTTGGGGCCGACCGGGATTTCGCACAGCTTGCCGACGATGGGCGCATACCGCTCATCGCTGGGATGCACCGCAACCGCGCCGTCGCCCAGCATGGTCTCGGGCCGGGTGGTCGCGATAGAGATATAGTCGCGCTCTTCCTCCAGCGTGACGTTGCCGTCGGCGTCCTTCTCCACATAGGTGTAGGTGGCGCCATTCGCGAGCGGGTACTTGAAGTGCCACATGTGGCCCGCAACCTCGATGTTCTCGACTTCGAGGTCAGAGATCGCGGTCTCGAAATGCGGGTCCCAGTTGACCAGCCGCTTGCCGCGGTAGATCAGGCCCTTGTTGTACATCTCCACGAACACCTTGATCACGGCGTCATGGAAGTTGGGGGAGTTCTCGTGGCCCACGCGGGTGTCGCCATGGGCGCCCGCCATGGTGAAGGCGGTGCGGGAGAAATCGCAGGACGCGCCGAGGCGTTTCAGCTGCTCAACAATGGTGCCGCCGGATTTTTCCTTCCACTCCCAGACCTTCTCCAGGAATTGCTCGCGGCCCAGCACGCGGCGGGACGGCTGCTGGGTCTTGGCCAGCTCACGCTCGACAACCATCTGGGTCGCGATCCCCGCGTGGTCGGTGCCCGGCTGCCACAGGGTGTCGTACCCCTGCATCCGTTTCCAGCGGATCAGGATGTCCTGCAACGTGTTGTTGAAGGCGTGGCCCATGTGCAAGACGCCCGTGACGTTCGGCGGCGGGATCATGATGCAATAGGTGGAGGCTTCCGGCTTGGCATTTGCGCCTGCCTTGAAACAGCCGGCCTCTTCCCAGGCCTTGTAAAGGCGGCTTTCGGCCTCAGCCGCGTTGAATGTCTTTTCCATCGCCATGCGCTAGGTCCTGCGTGCGTGTAAATTTGGGGTCGCGCTATCCCTTACCGAAAGGGGCGGCAAAGGGAAAGTCCCAGCGGCACCGGGGCAGTGCGGCGGCCTGCCGGGCGTGGCATCGGTCAACTTTTATGGAACCAGCGGCGGGCGGGCGCGTTTTCCGTTAACCAAGCGCCGCGCGGAACAGCGGTGGCGCACCGGTCTTTCAAGCGCCCCGCAGCGGCGCCGAAATCAAAGACGCCCGGCCCCTGCTGACGCGCATTCCGCGGTACGGGCCGGGCGCACGATTTTCCGGAGAGCGCGACACCTTAGGCCCGGCGGCCGTAATCTCCGCCGCAGGCAGCTGGATCGCGCACGGACCGTCTGCCCCTTATTGCCCGGTCCGGTCCAGCTTGGTCGCCAGGTGGATCAGGCTTTCCGACGAGCGCACCCCGCGGGCTTCCGCGATCTTGTCGATGGTTTCGTCCAGTTCCGCAGTGCTTTGCGCCACCACCTGCGCCAGCAGATCGAACCGGCCGGAGGTGGTGTGAACGACCTCAACCCCCGGCAGTTTGCGCAGCCGCGCCAGCACCTCCGGCCCGCTGCGCGGCTCGATCGACATGAGCACCGTGGCCTGCAGCGGCGGGCGGGCGGCGGCGCAGGATTTGAGCGTGTAGCCGGTGATCACCCCGGTGGCCTCCAGCCGCTCGATCCGGGCCTGCACTGTGGTGCGGGCAAGGCCAAGATGGCGCGCCAGCTCGGCCACCGGGCGGCGGGCATTCTCCCGCATCAGTGTGACAAGGCGCTGATCGGTGTCGTCGGTTTGCATGAAATGCCTGCGATCTGACGAAAGTTTTCGTCACTATAGGCAAAGTGACGAGCGGAATCGACGGAAAACTCGCGGAAAATATGTAAAACGAATGAGGGTTACAGATGCAGCAGATTCCCCCGCTTTGGCTTTCGCCTGAGTCCCACCTGGCCCGCAGCGCGCCGGATCATCCGATCCTGTATTTCTCGCCGCGGGTCCTGCACGAGGTGGCGCGGCGGTTCAGCCAGGGGTTTCCGGGGCTGGTGACCTATGCGGTCAAGGCCAACCCGCACCCGGCGGTTCTGTCCAACCTCGTGGCGGCGGGGATCACCGCCTTTGATGTGGCCTCGCCCGCAGAGATGGAGGCGGTGCGCGCCGCCAGCCCCGATGCGGTGATGCATTACAACAACCCGATGCGGTCCGAAGCGGAGATCGCCGCCGGGATCGAACACGGCGTCGCCAGCTGGTCAGTGGATGAGCTGAGCGAGCTGGAAAAGCTGGACGCTGTGCCGCGCGCCTGCGAGATCGCCGTGCGCTTTGCGCTGCCGGTGGCGGGCGCGGCCTATGATTTCGGCAGCAAGTTCGGCGCCGCGCCGGAGGAGGCGGTGGAACTGCTGAAGCAGGTGGCGGCCAAGGGCTGGACGCCTGCCTTGTGTTTCCACCCGGGCACTCAGTGCGAAGATGAGATGGCCTGGGTCGAATATGTCCATGCCGCAAAGCGGATCGTCGATGCGGCGGGAGTGCGGATTGCGCGCCTGAATGTGGGCGGCGGCTTTGCCGCCAACCGCGATGGCGTGGCGCCGGATCTGGAAAAGGTCTTTGCCGCCATTGGCACGGCGGCGGATCAGGCGTTCGGCGCGGAGAAGCCCACGCTGATCTGCGAGCCGGGCCGGGCGATGGTCTCCGAAAGCTTCACCCTGGCCGCCCGCATCAAGGGGATGCGCAAGGACGGCGCGGTGGTGTTCCTGAACGACGGGATCTATGGCGGCCTGGTCGATATCCGCGACATGGGGCTGCCGGGCCGGGTTGAGGTCGTGGCCTCCGACGGCACCCACCGCAGCGGTGTCCGCAAGCCGCGGGTGGTGTTCGGACCGACCTGCGACAGTCTTGACCGGCTGCCGGACGGGCTGCCGCTGCCTTGCGATTGCGTCGCGGGGGACTATGTGCTGTTTCCGGGGCTGGGCGCCTATTCCTCGGCCATGAGCACGCAATTCAACGGCTATGGCCTGTCTGACGTGGCGACGGTGATTGAGCTGGCTGGACAAGCGGCCCGCTGACAGTAGTCTCGCCCCCGCAACAGCAGCCAGCGCGGACAGGGGGCGAGCATGGAAAAATTCGGGAAAAGCCAGCCGGTAAAGCGGGTCGAGGACGTCAGGTTCCTGACCGGCCAGGGGCGGTACATCGAGGATGCTGCCCCGGCGGACGCCTTGCGCGCCTGGGTGCTGCGCAGCCCGGTGGCGCATGGGGAAATCTCAGCGCTGGACGTCGAGGATGCGCGCGCGGCGGAGGGCGTCCATGCGGTAATCACCCTGGCCGATCTGGAAGCTGCGGGCATCAACACCTCGATGGACGGCTCGCTGGTGACCAACCGCGACGGCACCAAGGGCGCGGCGCCCGAGCGCCCGATGCTGGCGCGTGGCCGGGTGCGCTATGTCGGGGAGCCGGTGGCGGTGGTCATCGCGGAGACGCTGGATCAGGCCCGCGATGCGGGGGAGCTGATCGAACTGGACATCGACGATCTGCCGGTGAAGCTGGACGTGCTGCCGGGCGGTGCGCCGCTGCACGCGGGGGTTCCGGACAACAAAGCGTTTGACTGGGGCATGGGCGATGAGGCCGCCACCGCGGCGGCGTTCCAAAGCGCGGCCCATACTGTTGCGCTGCAGGTCGAGGACAACCGGATCATCGTCAATTCGATGGAGCCGCGCGGCTGTTTTGCCGAGTGGTCCGCGGAGCGGCTGCATTTCTGCTACGGCGGGCAGGGGGTCTGGGCGATGAAATCCCAGCTTGCCGCCAAACTGGGGCTGGACGAGGCCGCTGTGAAAGTCACCACGCCCGATGTGGGCGGCGGCTTTGGCATGAAGGCGATGCCTTATCCGGAGTATTTCGCGGTCGCCCATGCCGCCCGGACGCTGGGCAGGCCGGTGTTCTGGATGTCGGACCGCTCCGAGGCGATGCTCAGCGACAATGGCGGCCGCGACCTCACCTCGCTGGCGGAACTGGCCTTTGACGAAAACCTCAAGATCAGCGCCTACCGGGTCACCACCCGCTGCAACCTTGGCGCGTACAACTCTCATTTCGGCCAGCCGATTCAGACCCAGCTGTTCAGCCGCGTGCTGGCAGGTGTCTACGACATTCAGACCGCCTGGCTGCAGGTGGAGGGGATCTATACCAACACCACCCAGGTCGATGCCTACCGCGGCGCCGGGCGACCGGAGGCGATCTATGTGCTGGAGCGTGCGATGGACCGGGCCGCCCGCGAACTGGGGGTGGACCCGTGGGAGCTGCGGCGGCGGAACTTCATTCCGGCTGACGCGTTTCCCTACAACACCGTGACCGGAGAGACCTATGATGTAGGCGATTTTAGCAAAGTCCTGAGCCGCGCCGCGCAAGAGGCTGATATCGCGGGATTCGCGGCCCGCCGCGCCGAAGATGGTAAACGCGGCAAGTTACGGGGCGCCGGGCTTTGTTACTATATCGAAAGCATTTTGGGCGATCCTTCGGAAAGCGCGGAAGTGGAGTTTCTGGAGGACGGGCGGGTGCATATCTATGTCGGCACGCAAAGCAACGGACAGGGGCATGAAACCGTCTATGCCCAGTTTCTTGCCGACCAGAGCGGTATTTCGGCAGAAAAGATCCAGGTCATCCAGGGCGACAGCGACCGTATTGCCACCGGCGGCGGCACCGGCGGCTCGCGCTCGGTGACGACGCAGGCCAATGCCACGCTGGCGGCGGTGGATGCGATGATCGCCGCCTTCATCCCCTTCCTGGCGGAGGAGATGGGGGTGAAGGAAGAGGCTGTCGGGTTTGATGGCGAAACCTTCCGTGCACCGGGTTCGAACCTGACCCCCACCATGCTGGAAGCGGCAGAGATGGCCCGCGCGCACGGGCGGCTCGATCTGCAGCGTCACGCGGCGCGGGCCCGGCTGCCGGGGCGCTCGTTTCCGAACGGTGCCCATGTTGCCGAGGTCGTGATCGATCCGGAGACTGGGAATTCCGCTGTGGAGCGCTACACTGTAGTCGACGATTTCGGTAATCTGATCAACCCGGTGCTGGCCGAAGGCCAAGTGCACGGCGGGGTGGCGCAGGGGCTGGGACAGGCCATGCTGGAGCGTGTTGTCTATGACGAGGACGGACAACTGCTCACGGCTTCGTTCATGGACTATGCCTTGCCGCGGGCCAGCGGCGTTCCCATGATTGGATTCACCTCCGAGCCGGTGCCTTCGACACAGAACCCGATGGGGATGAAGGGCTGCGGCGAGGCGGGCACCGTCGGCGCGCTGGCAGCGGTGGCAAACGCGGTGCAGGACGCGGTCTGGGACCGCGGCGTGCGGCAGGTGGACATGCCTTTCACCCCGCTGAGGATTTGGGAAGTGCTTAGGGATGTTTCTGAAGCAGCTGAGTAAAAGGGTTCTAGGGTGGCTGGGACGGCCGCTGCGCTCGGAGCATTCCGGCGAAACCAAGCTGCGCGGGCCGCAGGCGCATGTGATCATCCTGGACGGCACCATGTCGACGCTGGAGGCGGGGCATGAAACCCACGCCGGCCAGCTGTACCGGCTGTGCAGCCAGACCAGCGGCCAGGTCTCGGTCTTTTATGAATCCGGCGTCCAGTGGAAGGGCTGGGGCAGCGCGCCGGACGTGATGATGGGCCGCGGCATCAACCGCCAGATCCGCCGCGCCTATGGCTATCTCGCCTCGCGCTACCGGCCGGGCGACCGGATCTATCTGTTCGGCTACTCCCGCGGGGCCTATGCGGTGCGCTCGCTGGCCGGGGTGATCGACCGGATCGGCCTGCTCAAGCCGGAGCACGCAACCGTGCGCAACATCCGCACCGCCTACCGCCATTACCGGCTGAACGGGCGCTCCAAGACCGGCACCGCCTTCACCAAGGCGTATTGCCACGGCGAGGTCGAGATCGAGATGGTCGGCGTTTGGGACACCGTCAAGGCGCTGGGCCTGCGGCTGCCGCTGCTGTGGCGCTGGGCGGAAAAGCAGCACAATTTCCACAACCATACATTGGGTCCCCATATCAAGAGCGGCTATCACGCGCTGGCACTGGATGAGACGCGCGACGTATTCAAGCCGGTGCTGTGGGACTGCCCCAAGGGCTGGAACGGCCACGTCGAGCAGGTCTGGTTCCGCGGCGCCCATGGCGATGTGGGCGGCCAGCTGGGCGGGTTCGAGGAAGCGCGGCCGCTGGCCAATGTCTCGCTGATCTGGATGCTGGAAAAGGCCGAGGAGCGCGGCCTGCCGCTGCCCAGCGACTGGCGGATGCGCTTTCCGGTCGACCCCAAGGCGCCCTCGGTCGGCACCTGGCAGGGCTGGGCCAAGATCTTCCTGCTGCGCAGCCGCCGCCGGGTCGGGCTGGACGCCAGTGAACGGCTGCACAGCAGTGTCGATGCTGGAAGACAGAACGCCGCATCGTCCGGTGGCTGGCTGGCGATGTTCTCCAAGACCTGAAGGCGGAGGGCCGGCCCGGCTGGCTTCCTGGTTTCAAGGAAACCGTCATTCCCGCTTGCATGCAAGATGCAGAGGGAGGGCTGTCGGATCAGACAGCGGCGCGGCGCTGCTCCAGCGCCTGCTTCAGGCGCTTCAGGGACAGGGCGACAATCAGCTTGTGGGCGGGCCGGACCGGGATCATGTAGGCGCGGCCAAACCGGTTCCGCGTCTTGACCGAGGAGGTCACGGACAGGACGCCGGCGCTGCTGGTGATACAGGTCATCACGTCCAGATGCCTGTCCCGCACGGTCAGGGTCAGGACCGTATCCGACACGGCTTCCACCAGAAAGAAATCCAGCTTGTCACCGGGCTGCACGCCCGTGTGCGGCTTGCTGGTGATGCCGCCGATGCGTTTGACGCCAAAACAGGCCGATATCGCGTCCCGCAGCCAGAACGCCAGCTTCAGGCCCGGCAGTGGCCGCGCGTGCATCAGGGTCCAGGCCTCCAGCGGGGTGACCGGCACTGGCAGAACAATGGACTGCGTGTCCAGGAAATCCAGCTCTGCGGCGGGGGCCAGGATTTGGATGCGGGCGGTGGCGGCCCGCGCGAAGGCATTTAGCGGCATGGCCGGCCCTTCCGCTGCGTGTCAGGTTACGGGATTGAAGATAATTGCAAAAATGCTGCCGGCAAGGCCCGCGGCAAAAAAACCGGCGGCCGGGGCTAGGCGGCTTTCATCACGATGCAGGTGGTGGTTCCGGTGGCATAAAGCCGCCCGTCCTCAACCCCGCGAAGCTCGCCATGCGCCACCCCGGTCGAGCGGCCAGCATGGTCGACGGTGCCGGTGCAGGTGATCAGGGTGCCCAGAGGGATCGGCCGCAGGATGTTGATCTTGAATTCCAGCGTTGTGTAGACCGAACCCTGCGGCACCCTGGTCATCACCGCGCAAGCCATGGCGCTGTCCAGCAGCGTGCCGTACCAGCCGCCATGCACGGTGCCCATCGGATTGGTGACGTGGAATTCGGGCGTGCCGCGGAACTCAACCCGGCCTTCTTGAACGCTGTGCAGGTGATAACCCAGCGTCTCGGCAATCGGCGGGCCGGGGAGGCGGCCCTCCAGAATGCCTTGCATGAAATCGAGGCCGGAGATCCGGGATATCTGCTCTATCGTCAGCAGGTCGGAGGGCTGTTTGGCATAAAACATGGCGCGCGGATCCTTGGCGGGGGTGTCCCCCGCATTAGGAACCGCGCGCCGGGGCCTGCAAGGCTTACGCCACGTTCTCCAGCGCCACCTTGGGCGTGACGCCCAGGGCAAAGCAGACGTCGCGGGTCAGTTCCGGGCGGTTCAGGGTGTAGAAATGCAGCTTGTCCACGCCGCCTTCCAGAAGGTCCGAACACAACTCGGTGCACAGCGCCGTGGCCAGCAGCTCCTCGCGGCCGTCGCGCAGCGCCTTGTCAAAGGCGTTTTCGACCCAATCCGGGATCACGGTGCCGCAGCGTTTGGCGAAATTGCGGGCGCCTTTCCAGTTCTCGATCGGCAGGATGCCGGGCGTCAGCCTGCTGCCGTCGATCCCCGCCTTTTCGCAGGCGTCGCGGAAGCGGAAGAAGGTTTCCGCCTCGAAGAAGAACTGGGTCAAAGCCTCATCAGCGCCAGCATCCAGTTTGCGCTTCAGCCATTCCACGTTGGCGGCCTGGCTGGCGGCCTCCGGGTGGCAGTCCGGGTAGGCGCCGACGCGGATGGTGAAGCCGCCGCGCGCCGCCAGACCCTTGATCAGCTCCACCGAGTCGGCAAAGCCTTCGGGGTGCGGCGTGAACTTGCCTTCGCCCTTGGGCGGGTCGCCGCGCAGGGCGACGATCTCGGTCACACCGGCCTCGGCAAACTGGTCTGCAATCTCCAGCGTTTCAGCCTTGGAGGCATTCACGCAGGTCAGATGCGCAGCCACATTCAGGCCGGAGGAATTGTGCAGGGTCGCCACCGCATCGCGGGTCAGCGTGCGGGTGGTGCCGCCTGCGCCATAGGTCACCGATACAAAGCGCGGATCCATCGGAGCGAGGACCTGCACGGTGTCCCAAAGCCGGAAGGAGGCTTCGAGATTTTTCGGCGGGAAGAATTCGAAGGAAATCTTGGGCGTCGTCATCTCAGGTCTCTCGCTATGTGTCTGTCTGCACTTGTTGCACGCGCAGCATTGTGAGACAATTTCATAATACTCAAGATTAACATGAGCGATCTGATAAGATGCATATCGAATTCCGCCATCTCCGCACGATCAAGGCCATCCATGAGGCCGGCGGGCTGGCCCGGGCTGCAGAGCAGCTGAACATCACCCAAAGCGCGCTGAGCCATCAGGTGAAGGGGCTGGAGGACCAGGCCGGGGTGGAGCTGTTCATCCGCCGGTCCAAGCCGATGAAACTGTCCCCCGCGGGCCTGCGGCTGTTGCGGCTGGCAGAGCAGGTTTTGCCGCAAGTCGAAGCGGCGCAAGCGGAATTTTCCTCCTTGCGGGATGGCAATACTGGCCGGATGCATATCGCCATTGAATGCCACGCCTGTTTCGAATGGCTGTTCCCGGTGCTGGAGGGCTTCCGCAAGAACTGGGGCGACGTGGATGTGGATATCCGTCCGGGCCTGGCCTTTGACGCGCTGCCTGCGCTTCTGAAGGAGGAGGTGGATCTGGTGGTGTCCTCCGACCCGGAGGACATTGCCGGTGTCGAGTTTATCGAGCTGTTTGATTACAATCCTGTCTTTGTCGCTTCAGCGCAGCATCCGCTGGCGGAAAAGCCTTATATCGAGGCGGAGGATTTCATCGGCCAGAGCCTGATCACCTATCCGGTGGACAAGGTCCGGCTGGATGTGTTCAGCCAGCTGCTGATCCCGGCGGGGGTGGAGCCTGCCTCGATCCGGCAGGTGGAACTGACGGCGGTGATCCTGCTGCTGGTCGCCTCCAACCGCGGGGTGTCGGTGCTGCCGGACTGGGTGGTGCGGGAGGTGAAATACTCTTCGGATTATGTGACCCGGCCGCTGACCAAAACCGGCATCACCCGCAGCCTGTATGCCGCGATCCGGACGGAGGACCGCGAGAAGCCCTTCATGCAGGAGCTGATCCGCTTGGCAAAGGTGGAGGCACGCAAGCTGCAGCATCAATAGATGCCGCCGCCAGGACGGGCGCGGAGCGGCTTGCGCCGGTCCGGCGCCTGTGCCCGCTCCGCGCGGTTGCGTGATCCGGCGGATGCCGGCGCACGGCTCAGACCAGCTTGACGATCTGCTTGCCGGTATTGCCGCCCTGCATCATCGACAGGAAGGTCTGGGGGGCGTTCTCCAGCCCCTCGGCGATATCCTCCAGATACTTGATGTCGCCGCTGGCGATCCTGGGGGCCACTTCGCCCAGGAAATCGCCATAGCGGTCGTAGTGGTTGAAGATGATGAAGCCATTGACCGACAGGAACTTGGTCAGCACCGTGCGCCAGATGGCCGGCGCGGTCAGATCCGTCTCGGCGCTGTTGTACCAGGCGATCATGCCGCAGACCGGGATGCGGCCGAAGTTGTTCATCAGGGGCAGCACCGCTTCCAGCACCTTGCCGCCGACGTTTTCGTAATAGATGTCGATGCCGTCCGGGCATTCTGCCGCCAGGGCCTCGCTCAGGCCTTCGGCACTGGCGTAGGCGCGGTGGTCGAGGCAGGCGTCAAAACCGAAGGTCTCCACCGCCAGCTTGCACTTGTCGGCACCGCCGGCAATGCCGACCACCCGCAGGCCTTTCTGTTTCGCAAGCTGCCCCACCATCGAGCCGACCGGGCCGGTGGCGGCGGCAACCACCAGGGTTTCGCCTGCCTGCGGGCGGCCATAGGCGTCCAAGCCATGCCAGGCGGTAAACCCCGGCATGCCCAGAGCGCCAAGTGCGGTGGTGAGCGGTGCCATATCCGGGTCCAGCTTGCGGATATCGCTGGCCAGCGCACAGGCGTGGCTGGCCCAGCCGAACGCACCGAGGGCAAAGTCGCCGGGCTGGAAGTCAGGGCTGTTGGAGGCAATCACCTCACCGACGCCGCCCGCGGTCATGGTTTCCCCGATCTCCACCGGCGGCGCATAGGATTTGCCTGCGTTCATGCGCCCGCGCATGTAGGGATCCAGCGACATATAGTGAATTTTGACAAGCACTTCGCCGTCGCCGGGCTGGGGCATGTCCACGCTTTCCAGGCGGAAGTTCTCTTCGCTGGCCTGGCCTTCGGGGCGGCTGGCCAGCACGATACGCTGCATCTGGTCGGGCATGGGAGTCCTCCTTGTAATGATTGCAGCAGAGACTGGGCCTCGCGGGGGCGGAATTCAACCGCCTGCCGGGCTGTAACCGGGCGTCAGGGCTGTTGCATCCTTGCCGGCAAAGCCCCTTGGCATTCGGGGGCAGGGGGCGTATAGGCACGGTTTGACCCGGCATCTCCCCGACGTGACAGGATTCTGCAGACATGATTGGCAGCGCAAACCTCAATGTGATGATCAAAGCCGCCCGCAAGGCTGGCCGTTCCCTGGTGAAAGACTTTCGCGAGGTGGAAAACCTGCAGGTGTCGATGAAGGGCGCGGGCGACTTCGTCTCCAAGGCCGACATCGCAGCTGAAAAGATCATCAAGGATGAGCTGCGCAACGCCCGCCCGACCTATGGCTGGATCGCGGAAGAGGGCGGCGAGATCGAGGGCGAAGACCCCACCCGCCGCTGGATCGTCGACCCGCTGGACGGCACCACCAACTTCCTGCACGGGCTGCCGCACTGGGCGATCTCCATCGCGCTGGAGCACAAGGGCAAGATCGTGGCAGGCGTGGTCTATGACGCTGCCAAGGATGAGATGTTCTTTGCCGAGAAGGGCGCAGGCGCCTGGATGAACGACACCCGTATCCGCGTGTCGGGCCGCCACCGGATGATCGAGTCGATTTTCGCCACCGGCGTGCCGTTCGGCGGCCGCGCCGACCTGCCGCTGACGCTGCAGGACCTGGCCCGCCTGATGCCCGCCTGCGCCGGTGTGCGCCGCTGGGGCTCTGCCGCGCTGGACATGGCCTATGTGGCGGCAGGCCGCTACGAGGGCTTCTGGGAGCGCCGCCTGAACGCTTGGGATCTGGCTGCCGGCATCATCATCGTGAAAGAGGCCGGCGGTCTGGCCGAGGCGATCGACCCGGACGCGGGCATCATCGACAGCGGGTCTGTCGTTTGCTCGAACGAGCCGATTTTCGAGAACTTCGCCAAGGTGATCCGGGGCTGAGTTAGTCCGGACATTTAGGGATAGAAGACGCGGCTGAAGGGCCGCGTTTTTTGTTCCGAACAGGTCTGCTGTCCCACCAACAGGGCGGTGCCCGCCCATGGGGACGGGCGGGCGCTGCCCGGCCTGTCGGCCAGGCGAAAGAGTTATTGATCCGAGGGATGGTTCACCCCGTCGTTCCAGGGAATCTCGCCATAGGTCCCGGCGTGCGTCCGCGGATTGGCGCCCTCGATGCAGCCGAGGTTGACGCCGCATTCCTTCGGATCTGAGCGGCGCTGGTGGTGGGTGTAGATGCCGCAAGTCTTGCAGAAATAATGCTTCGCCGTATGGCTGCCCCAGGTGTAGAGGGTAAGGTTTTCGGCCCCCTTCAGCACCTTCAGGCTGGCGGTCAGGGCGGTGACGGCAGCCGCCCCGCGGCGGCGGCAGAAGGAACAGTCGCAGCGCGCGGCAGAGGCGAGGCCCTGGGGGAACTCCGCCTCGATCTCAACGGCGCCGCAGTGGCAGGTGGCTTTCAGATGGGGCATTCGATGGTCCTTTCTGGGTCATATGCGGCGCAAGGCTGACTAAGACCGGAGATAATTCCCCGTAAAAACCTTAGGCGCAGCCCTACCATTTACTTGCCCCGATGCCCGTCGGGGGGGGGCGGCTTGCGTGTTTACCAGTAGCTTGTTTCGAAAGTTGCGCAGGCCGCCTTTTCCGCATGCCATGGCTTAAGCCGGGTGTTGTCTCACTTCCCCCACGGCCCCGGATTGCGCTTCTTGCGTGGCAGCTTGGGGATGCGGCTGGCGGTAAATTCATACTCGTTCTCCGGATGCGGCGGGGTGCCGTGGGTGCGGTTCCAGAACGCCGGGCCGCCGCGGCGCAGCCACAGGGGCAGGCACAGGATCAGCCCCACCGCAAAACCTCCGGCATGGGCCCAATAGGCGACGCCGCCCTGGTTGGGGTCAGAGCCGAGGCCGCCGAAGAACTGCATCGCCAGCCACACGCCCAGCATCACGAAGGCGGGGATGGTGAAGATGCGGAAATAGACGATCAGGATCAGCAGGATGTCGACGCGCGCCCTTGGGAACATCAGGAGGTAGCCGCCCATGACGCCGGCTATGGCGCCGGAGGCGCCAACCGTTGGCACCATGGACCCCGGGGCGGACATCACATGGATCAGCCCGGCGCCAAGCCCGCTGAGGAGGTAGAACAACAGGAAGGGCAGATGGCCCATCTCCTCTTCCAGATTGTCGCCAAAGATCCACAGGAACAGCATGTTGCCGCCCAGGTGCATCAGCCCGCCATGGATGAACAGGGAAGTGAAGAGGGTTTCAAACCCGTAGCCATGGATGATCTCGGCCGGGACAATTGCGTAGGCGTCATAGAAATAGGCCAGCGCGCGCGGTGAGGCATAGCTGGCGGTGTAGTAGATATAGGCCAGGACGTTTGCGGCAATCAGCGCATAAACGACATAGGGCCTGCGGCCGGACGGGTTGTGGTCGCGGATCGGAAACATGAGGGAACGCTGGGCCGGAAATGGCCCAGCGTCAAGTGCTTAGCGCCGGTAGCTCAGGCGTTTCCGCCCAGCAGCTGGGCGTTGCCGCCCGAGGCGGTGGTGTCGACGCAGACGTGGCGTTCTGCCAGGACGCGGGCGCGGTCGGGCTTGCCGGGGATCAGCGGGATGATCGGGCCGTCGCGCCTGGCAAGGCATTGCTCGATGTCGCGCCCCGTCGCCTCATCGCCCCACCACAGCACGCCGGAGATGCCCTCAATTGTCTGCAGCTGGTTCAGCCCCAGAAGGCCATGCGCCTCTATCGCGGTGCCGCCGAGGCTGATCACCTGCTTGGCCTGTTCCGCGGCGGCCTCCGGCCCCGGGCCCATGCACAGGAGCGGCGGGCGGGCGGAAACCGTCAGGCGGTTTGACTCACCGGTCGGGCCGGGCAGGGAGGTGGTGACGGGCTGCACAGGCACCCCGCTTGCCCCCGGCAGCCTGGCGGTTTCGGTGTCCCACTCGGCGCTGACCTGCTGCCGGTCCGGCGCGCAGAAGCGGTTGAGGTAGAAGGGGCCGCCTGCCTTGGGGCCGGTGCCCGACAGGCCTTCGCCGCCGAAGGGCTGGCTGCCGACAATCGCGCCGATCTGGTTGCGGTTCACATAGATGTTGCCCGCATGCACCCGGTCGCAGACATGCTGCACCCGGTCGTCAATGCGGGTGTGCAGCCCGAAGGTGAGGCCGTAACCGGTTGCGTTGATGTCGGAAATCACCTGATCCAGCTGGTGCGACTTGAACCGGGCCACATGCAGCACGGGGCCAAAGATCTCCTCCTCCAGCGCGCTGATGCCGGGCACTTCGATCATCGTGGGCGCGACAAAGGTGCCGCCCTGCGGCGCCATCAGCTCCTTCATGACCCGGCCTTCAGCCCGGGCCTTGTCGATGTGGGCTAGGATCCCTGCGCGGGCGCCTTCGTCGATTACCGGGCCGCTGTCGGTGGACAGGTGCCAGGGATCGTCCAGGCGCAGACAGTCCATCGCGCCCTTGAGCATTTTCAGCACGGTATCCGCAATGTCGTCCTGCAGATAAAGGCAGCGCAGCGCCGAGCAGCGCTGGCCGGCAGACTGGAAGGCGCTTTCGATCACCGCCTGCACCGCCTGTTCCGGCAGCGCGGTGGAATCGACGATCATCGCATTCAGGCCGCCGGTTTCCGCAATCAGCGGCGCGCCCGGCTGCAGGTTGTCGGCCATCGCCTTGCGGATGCGCAGGGCGGTGGCGGTGGAGCCGGTGAAGGCGACGCCGTTCACCCGCGGGTCCGAGGTGATGGCCGCCCCGACCACGCTGCCGCGGCCCGGCACCAGCTGCAGGGCGCTGCGCGGCACCCCGGCCTCATGCATCAGCTGCACGGCGCGGTGGGCGATCAGCGGCGTCTGGTCGGCGGGCTTGGCCAGCACCGCGTTGCCCGCGGCCAGCGCGGCAGAGACCTGGCCGGTGAAGATCGCCAGCGGGAAGTTCCACGGTGAGATGCAGGAGAAAATCCCCGCGGGCGGCGCATCGGGAATGCGCGCCGCATAGTAGCGCAGGAAATCCACCGCCTCGCGCAGTTCAGCAACCGCATCGGGAATGGTCTTGCCGGCCTCGCGGGCGAGGATGGCGAACAACTCGCCGTAGTTTTCCTCATATAGGTCAGCAGCCTTGTTCAGGATTGCCGCACGTTCCTCTGCCGGGGCGTCCCAGGGATCTGCCAGCGCCAGCGCCAGTTCGATATCTTCGGGGCTGCACTGGCTGACGGTGCCGGCGGCGCTCAGGTCGGTGGGGCTGGTCACATCCTTGGCGGCCTCGGGCTGGGCATCGCCTGCCAGCAGCGGCGCGGCCTGCCACTGGTGGCTGCGCCAGGGCGCGCGGGCCTCATCGATCTTTGCCAGCGTCGGCGCATGGCCCAGGTCGAACCCCTTGGAGTTCGGACGCTCCGGCGCATAGAGTTCCGGCCCGGTCGGGATCTTGCGGGTTACATCTGCGACGGCATCAAACGGGTCCGCGGCCACAACCTCCGGAGGCACATTCTCGTCCACGATCTGGTTCACAAAGGAGGAGTTGGCGCCGTTTTCCAGCAGGCGCCGCACCAGATAGGCCAGCAGATCGCGGTGCGCACCGACGGGCGCGTAGATCCGGCAGTTGGTCTTGTTCTGCTCCAGCACCATCTGGTGCAGGGTTTCACCCATGCCGTGCAGGCGCTGGAACTCGTAAAGACCCTTATCCATGCCTTCGGCCATGTGCAGGATGGCGGCAACGGTGTGGGCGTTGTGGGTCGCGAACTGCGGATAGATCCGGTCCGTCAGTCCCAGCAGCTTGCGGGCGTTGGAGATGTAGGAGACATCGGTCAGCGGCTTGGAGGTATAGACCGGGAAGCCATCGACGCCCTCGACCTGGGCGCGCTTGATCTCGGTGTCCCAATAGGCGCCCTTCACCAGCCGCACCATGAAGCGGCGGTTGTATTTCTCCGCCATCTCATGCAGCGCGTCGATCGCCAGGCCGGTGCGGGGGCCGTAGGCCTGCACCACCACGCCAAAGCCGTCCCAGCCCGCCAGCGCGGGGTCGGAGACCACGGCGTCGATCACTTCCAGCGACAGCGACAGGCGGTCGGCTTCCTCGGCATCGACATTGAGGCCCATCCTGGCGGCCTTGGCCAGCAGCGCCAGCGCCTTCAGACGCGGCACCAGATGCTCCATCACGCTGGCGTCCTGCGCCAGCTCATAGCGCGGATGCAGCGCCGAGAGCTTCACCGAAATTCCGGGGTTCTTGCGGATGTCGTCGCTGTTGCAGGCGGCGGCAATGGCCGAAATTGCCTTGGAGTAGGACAGGTGGTAGCGGGAGGCATCGGCCTCCGTCCGGGCGGCCTCGCCCAGCATGTCGTAGGAATACGTGTAGCCCTTGGCCTCCATCCCGGCGGCGCGGTTCATCGCGCTTTCGATGGTTTCGCCCAGCACGAACTGGCGGCCCATCTCCTTCATCGCGCGGCTGACGGCGGTGCGGATCACCGGCTCGCCCAGGCGCTTGATGGCGCCGCGCAGGGCGCCGATGGGGCTGCGGTCCTCGTCCAGCACCTTACCCGTCAGCATCAAGGCCCAGGTCGACGCGTTGACCAGCGACGAGGTGGATTTGCCCAGGTGCTTGCCCCAGTCCGACGGCGCGATCTTATCCTCGATCAGCGCGTCGATGGTGTCGGCATCCGGCACCCGCAGCAGCGCCTCGGCCAGGCACATCAGGGCGATGCCTTCCTCGGTCGACAGGCCGTATTCGGCCAGGAAGACCTCCATCAGCCCGGGCGCCGAATGGCCGCGGATGTCGCGCACCAGGGCGGCGGCGCTGGAACAGATCCGGGCGCGGTCGGCATCGGACAGGGCGGCTTGGGCAACCAGCCGGTCGCGCATGGCAGTCTGATCGGCATAGGTGCCGGCGTCGATCCGGTAGCGCAGCTTGGATTGGGTGGTCATGCAGGGGACTCCACAGATAACATGCAGGGCTTTTGCAAAGAATACACGCTTTCTGGCGGGACAATCGCCTGAAAATGTGTAACATGCAGGTCAAGTTGCAGAAAGTTGAGCGGGGAGACGGTTCAAATGGCCTTTCCTGATATCGACAGGTTTGACCGGGCGATTCTGAACGTGCTGGCGGAGGATGGCCGGATCTCCGTCGCCGACCTGGCGCGCCGGATCGGATTGTCGAAAACCCCGACCCAAACCCGGCTCAAACGGCTGGAGACGGAGGGCATCATCACCGGCTACCGCGCCCTGGTGGACCCGATCCGGCTGGGGCTGGACCATGTGGCCTTTGTCGAGGTGAAGCTGGACGATACCCGGCAGGCGGCGCTGGCCAAGTTCAACGCCGCGGTGTCCAAGCTGCCCGAGGTGGAACAGGCCTATATGATGGCCTCGCATTTCGACTATCTGCTGAAGGTGCGCACCCGCTCGATGACCGATTACCGGGCGGTGCTGGGGGAGAAGATCTCCTCCCTGCCGCATGTCTCCTCGACCTCCACCTATGTGGCGATGGAGGCGGTCAAGGAAGACGGCGCGCTGGGGCCGCTTTAGGGTGTTGCGGAAGCTGCGCGCGCACAGGTGACTTGATCGAAACTGCAAATGTGCCAGCATTGGGGCATGTTCAGATTTGTTCCCGGACCCCTGCGGCGTCCAGCCAGTTGTGTTCTACCGGCTGCTGCCCTGCTGCTGGCAGCGCAGGCCGCCGCAGCCGGCTGCCCGTCCCCACCTGACCACAGCACGCCGCTTGAAGGGCTGCTGAGCGAGGTCCAGCAGGCCGGCAGCGAGGCGCAGGCGCGCGAGATCGCCAACCGCATGTGGGAGTTCTGGGCCGATGCCCCGGATGAGCGTGCGCAGGAGATCCTGAACCGCGGCATGACCCGGCGCTCGTCGTTTGATTTCCTCGGCGCGCTGGAGGATTTCGATCAGCTGATCGCCTATTGCCCCGACTATGCCGAGGGCTACAACCAGCGCGCCTTTGTGCATTACCTGCGCCGCGACTTTGCCGCCGCGCTGCGGGATCTGGACCGGGCGCTGGAACTGTCGCCGCGCCATGTCGCGGCGATGAGCGGGCGGGCGCTGTCGCTGTACGGCCTGTCGCGGCTGGAGGAGGCGCGGGTCGCGCTGGCAGAAGCGCTGGCGCTGAACCCCTGGCTGCCGGAGCGTTACCTGGCCGATCCCGGCGGGCCGCTGGCGCCGCCGGGGGCCGGGGATATGGAGCTGTAGCAGCGCGCGCACAACCGAGAAATTTCCCGGCAAACGCCGAAAACCGATTGTCCGTCAGAAATCAGGAGGCTAGACCTGCTGCTGTGGCGCCGCCCGGCGGTGCCGCCGGCGGACGTGGTGGAATGGTAGACACCGGAGACTTAAAATCTCCTGGCCTTATGGCCGTGCGGGTTCGAGTCCCGCCGTCCGCACCACCGGCTCCATTGCCGCATCAGCCCTGACAGAACCGTTCCGCTCCGGCGCCGCTTGGCTTGACGTTCCCGTGCAAAGGGGACTTGGCGCGATCACGTAAAGATTGCATTGCTGTAACGATAATATTATGCAAGATGTCGCACAGAATGTGAAAGATCTTTGGCATATGGCGCTGATCCATCAGAAAATCTCCGCTTTGCTCGCGGATTTAAATTTGTCCAACCGGCAGGCCGCGCTGAAATGCGGTATTCCTTACGGCACATTTAACAGCGCGCTGAAGAATGAGCGCGAGATCGGCTGGAGCACGCTGGACGCGCTGTCGCGCGGGCTGGGGGTGTCGTTCCGCTACTTTTCCTCCGATACCGCCGGGCTGGAGCTGCTGCCGGAACGCCAGGCGGGCGGGCCCGGCAGCAAGGCGTTTGAGATTCTCAACGCGCAGATGCAGGCCGCCGCCCGCAGCCGCCAGTACAGCGGCTGCGATGTTTCGCTGCAGGATTTCCTGGACTGGTGGTTTTCCAACAGCGGCCGCCTGGAAGGGTTCGACCAGCTGCAGCATGCGGTGGACATGTTCGATCCGCCGGACCCGGAAGGGAACCGGATCCAGCCGATCCAGTCCGGGCGGCACAGCCTCGCCTCGGTCTGCTTCGAGGTGTCCAGCAGCGGCCAGCTGCGGGATACGCTGAACGGCTTCAGCGACAAGCTGAACGCCGATCTGGTGATGGCCCACAGCGAGGCGATCAACCGCGGCGAGCCGGTCATCACCCACCCTTCGATTGATGTTAAACTGCTGAACGGCCGCCGCTTTACCCGCCAGTACCGGCGGGTCCTGGCGCCGGTTTACCTGCCGGACGGCAAGCTCCTGGTGGCCAATTTCTCACAGGATATCAAATTCGGCTAGGTCGCTTAGCAGCATGTGCTCCATTTCCAGCCGGGAAGAGCCGACAAACCATTCGGTGCTGCTGCGCACCTCCGGTTCCGGGGCGCGCCATTTCTGCGCGCGCGGGATCGCCCGGGTGAAGCCGTAAACCAGATCCAGCCGCGCCTGCATGTGGCGGTCGGGGATGAAGGCATAGATCCAATCCACATCCCATTTCTGGATCGCCAGAATCTGAAAAATCCGCATGAAGGGCGCCAGCCGCTCAGCGCGTTTGCCGCGGCGGCCCGGCAGGAAGTTCAATTCGCCGATATAAGCCAGACGCCCGCTGACTTCGCGGGCCAGCGGCTCGGCCACGCTCTCGACACCGCCGCCTGCCGGGTTGGGAAACTGGTGGCGGGAGGTGCGCATCAGGAAATCTGCCAGGGTTTCCCGGCCCAGGTCCTGCAGCATTGCCGCCGCGCCGCCGATATAGGTGCCGTTCTCCTTCAAAAACAGCCAGAAAGCCGAATTCTCGGTGTGGTCGGCGCGCTCAATGGCAAAGCCCGGCATCTGGAACTGGCGGCCTGACAGGGCGGCGGTCTCGGGCACTTTCTCGAAATCCGTGAACATTTCGACCTGCAGGCCGGTCTGCGAAAGCGTATGCAAGTATCCCGAAAGCGTTTTTCCCATATCGAGCGAATTCATTAAAGTCCCCTGTCGTAAAGTCTTCCACTCGAATAGCCCGAAAAACTTTCTAGCGCCGCTAAAGAGTTCAAGTTGCATAAAATCTTAAATAAAATTTCGGAAAATGATCTGCTTTACCGTGGGGAAGGTAATGCAGCTATGAGATGCAACAATATTGGCGGCAGGCCGAGGCAAAAATGCGGCTGGCAGGCACCTGCTTTTTGCGGGCCATCCCGCTCGCGGCGCGGCTGTGGCAGGGCAGGGCGCGCGCTACTGTTGCATCCCGCCGGCACGGCGGCGGCGCCGTGCCGGACTGTCATGTGCCGTGAAGGACGTCAGCGGCGTCAGGACGCGCCCTCAACCGGAAGGCCGTCGTCTTTCCAGGCCTGCAGGCCGCCCTCGATGATGGCAGCGTCATACCCCATCTGGCACAGAGTGTGCGCGGCCAGTGCGGCCCGGGCGCCGGAGGCGCAGAGCACGTAGATACCCGCATCATCGCGCCGGCTGGTCAGCGCGGCCTCGGCGGCGCCGCTGTCCGGATCAGCCTTTGATTCCAGCACGCCGCGGGGAAGATGCAGGCTGCCGGAGACGCAGCCGTCCTGCTGCAGTTCGCCGGGCTCGCGCACGTCAAGGATGACGTGGCCGGCTGCGGCCGCGTCATGGGCATCTTGGGGGCTGGCCGTCTTGGTCTGCGCCCGGGCGGTTTCGACCATCTCTTCCATGGTTTGTGCCATTGTCCGCACCTCAGAATTTGTTGACAGGAATTTTCAGGTAATGGTTGCCGTCGCTTTCCGCCGCGCCCAGGCGGCCGCCGCGCAGGTTTACCTGCAGGGCTGCCAGCATCCGGTCCGGCAGGGAGAGGGTTTTGTCGCGCTCGGTGCGCTGCTTGATCCAGTCTTCCTTGCGGGTCCCGGCCTTCACATGCGGGTTGCGCGCCAGATGCTCTGCCACCGTGGCCTCCCACGCGGGGGCGTCCCGGTCATCGGTGCCGTAATCGTGGCCGACGAATAGGCGGGTGTTTTCCGGCAGGGAGAGGATCTCCTGAATGGACTGCCATAGCTCCCCGGCGGAACCGCCGGGGAAGTCCGCACGCGCGGTCCCCGCGTCGGCGTGCATCAGCGTGTCATGGACAAACGCCGCATCGCCGCAGACATAACTGACTGAGCCCAGCGTGTGACCGGGCGACAGCATTACCCGGATCTGCAAATCGCCCAGCTCGATGGTGTCGCCATCCGCCAGCAGGCGGTCAAAGTCGCGGCTGGGATCAAATGCCTCCGGCATGTGGTAGTAGCCGCGCCAAAGCTCCGCAATTTCGCGCACCTTTTCGCCAATCGCCGTGGGTGCGCCTGTGCGCTCTTTCAGCCGGGCGGAGGCCATGAAGTGGTCGGCGTGCGGGTGGGTGTCCAGGATCCAGGCGGGCGTCAGGCCTTCCTGTTCGACCACCCGCATCACGTGGTCGATGCTGTCCTGTGCGGTGCCCGCGTTTTTCGGGTCGAAATCCCAGACCACGTCGATCAGCGCCGCCTTGCGTGTCGAGGGATCGGCGCAAATATACTGGACCGATCCGCTTTCCGGTTCATACAGGCCCCAAACCTCGGGGCTGTTGCTGCTGCCCGCGGGCGAATGCCGGACAATGCGGTCGCCTTGCGTGTAGTCCGTTGCCATTGTTTCCCCTCCTTTGCGCATATGTCGTGCTGATGGCCGCAGGGGCCGGGCCGCCTGCGGCATTGGAGGCATAACGCTTGGCAGGAAAACCGGTTCCCGCGCGGGCTTTCGCTGCGGCGGAGACGGCGCGCAAGATGCGCCATCAGGCAGACAAAAAAACGGCCCGGGAACCATCAGATCCCGGGCCGTCCTCATTTCTGCAGCAATACCGGCTCAGCCGCGGCCGCGGTAGGGCGGCACGCCCTGATCCGGGATCCAGACGCCTTCGGGCATTGGGCCGGTCTGCCAGAACACGTCGATCGGAATGCCGCCGCGCGGATACCAGTAGCCGCCGATGCGCAGCCATTTCGGCTCCAGGAAATCCGCCAGGCGGCGGGCGATGGAGACGGTGCAATCCTCGTGGAAGGCGCCGTGGTTGCGGAAGGAGGTGAGGAACAGCTTCAGCGATTTGCTTTCCACCAGCCAGTCGCCGGGCACATAGTCGATCACCAGATGGGCAAAGTCCGGCTGCCCGGTCATCGGGCAGAGCGAGGTGAACTCAGGCGCGGTGAAGCGCACGTTGTAGGCCACATCGGCCTGCGGGTTCTGCACCCGCTCCAGTTCTGCCTCTTCCGGGCTTTGCGGCACGATGGTGTCGCCGCCCAGCTGCTTCAGGTTGCTGTAGATGCTGTCAGACATATCGGGTTCCTTGTCGTCAGACGCCGCGCTTGTTGCCCCAGACCAGCACATGCAGCTGGGGCAGGACGCGGGGGGTGAACCAGCCGTCGCCGGTTACTTTTTCAATCAGCCACAACAGGCGGTCCGTGGCTTGCTGCAAGTCGACCGGCAGGTCCGGGTCGACCTCCGGGTTGCCGGGCTGCAGGTACAGCGGCAGCTCCGGGTAGCGTTCTGCCGCGGCCTTGGCCCAGGCGTAATCGGTGTCGTCAAACACTACGATCTTCATCACCGCCTGGCCGCAGCCCTGGGCCTGATGCAGGCAGCGGGTGAACTTGTGCCAGTCGGTCTTTTCGCCGCTCGACGGCGGTTTGGGGCTCAGCACCAGCGTATCCAAATCCGCAAACCAGGGTTGGGACACTGACCCCTGGGTCTCGCAGGCAAAGCGGTAGCCTTCCTCCTTGCCGATGGCGATCACCGGCGCAAAGTCCTGGATCGCCGGGTTGCCGCCGGAGATCGAGACGGTCAGCGGCTTGCCCCCGGAGAGGCGGCGCACCTCTGCCATGACGTCCTCGGGCGTCATCACCGCCCAGTCATGCCGGTAGGCGCTGTCGACCGCGTGCATCGAGTCGCACCAGGAGCAGCGGTAATCGCAGCCGCCTGCGCGCACGAACACCGTGGGTTCCCCGATCAGCGCGCCCTCGCCCTGGATCGTGGGGCCGAAGATTTCCGCAATGCGCAATGTTGTCATGGCCGGTATTCCGCCCAGGTTTTCGGGGTCTCTGAGACCTTCACGGCAGCCACCTCCGGCCAGCGCGCATGGCACCAGTCATAGAAGTGCTTCGCCATGTTTTCCGCCGTCGAATACCCGTCCAGCACATCGTTCAGATGCCGGTGGTCGAAGGTGCCGTCGATGTAGTCCTTCAGCGGTTTCAGCTCGTGATAGTCGCGCACGAAGCCGTCGCTGTTCAGCTCCTTCGCCGCCAGTTCCACCACCACGACATAGTTATGCCCGTGCAGCCGGGCGCATTGATGGTCCGGCGGCAGGTGGGTCAGCTGGTGCGAGGCGGAGAAGTGGAATTCCTTGGTGATCCGGAACATCAGGCGCCGTCCTTGGCAGCAATCGCCGCCTTCCAGAAATCCGGGTCGGCATAGTCCGTCGGATCCTCGACCCCCGCCAGATGAAAGGCCTCGCGCCGCTCCACGCAGGTGCCGCAACGTCCGCAGTGCTTCTCACCGCCCTTGTAGCAGGACCAGGTCTCGGCAAAGGGGGTGTTGTGCGCAGCACCTGCGGTGACGATGTCGCCCTTGGTGCGGTGCACGAACGGCGTATACAGCCGCACGTCCGCATAGCCATCAAGTGCCGCGCGCTGCATGGCGTCAAACGCCTCGGTAAACGCCGGGCGGCAGTCCGGATAGATGAAATGATCCCCGCCATGCACCGCCGTCGCCACAGCGTCGTCGCCGTTGGCGGCAGCAATGCCGTAGGCGATGGCCAGCATGATCGCGTTCCGGTTCGGCACCACGGTGACCTTCATGGTCTCTTCTTCGTAGTGGCCGTCCGGCACGTCGATGTCATCGGTCAGGGCCGAGCCGGAGAGCGCCGCCCCGATGCCGCGCATGTCGATGATGTCATGCGGCACCCCCAGCCGTTTGGCGGCGGCGGCGGCATAGTCGAGTTCCTTCCTGTGGCGCTGGCCGTAATCGAAGGAGACAAGACGGGTCAGCTGATGCTCCTCAGCGACCATATGGGCAAGCGAAACGGAATCCAGCCCGCCCGAGCAGATAACGATAGTCTTCATGTTTGAACCCTTGTTTTGGTGACCGGGTAGGCTGCGACCGGTGGCGCGCGTTTAACAGCATGGCGGGAATGGCGCAAGCGGCGGGCGTATTGCGAACATTCGGCAGGACTTGTTGGAGATTTTTGAAAGTGGCTGGTGGCCGGTGAGGGCAGGGCCCGGCCGCGGGCGGAAGCGTAGCGCCCGCCCATGGGGGCGGACGGGCGCTGCCCGGCGTGCCGCCGGGCGGTGCTTTCTATACCGGCGGCAATTCCCCCTCCAGCCACTCCAGAAACGCCCGCGACGCCGGAGTGCTGGCATGGCTCGGCGGCGGCATCAGGAAATAGCTCTCCAGCTGCTCCGCCGAATGATCGCTGGCCCGGACCAGCTGGCCGCTCTCCAGCAGTCCGCCCGCCAGGGTGTCATGGGACATGGATATCCCGGCCCCGTTCACCGCCGCGGTCATGGCGATCACGTAAGTAGAGGCCAGGCTGATCTCGTGATTGCGGTCAAACGGCCGGTTCTGCGACTTGAACCACGCCCCCCAGGAGCCTGTGACGCCTGCACAATCCAGCAGCGTGGCAGTGCCGAAATCAACCGCGCCGCCCTGATAGCCCGGTGCGCAGACCGGATAGAAGCGGTCCCGCGTCAGCCGCACCGCCGCTGCCGACATGTCGTTCGGGCGGCCAAAGCGGATCTCGGTCCCGGCAGAGCTGGCATGGCGTTCCGGGTCCCAGATCGGTGTCACGATGTTCAGCACCAGCCAGGGGAACCGCGCATAGAGCCGCGGCAGGCGCGGCGACAGCCAGAACACCGAAAAGGCCATATTGCACTGCAAGACCAGATGGCGCCCCTGATCGCCGCCGGTAAAGGCCTGGGTTCCGGCCGCGATCAGGTCAAAGGCCTCGCGCACAATCGGCATGTAATTCGCCCCGGCCTCCGACAGCTCCAGCGCGCGGGTTTTGCGGATGAACAGCTCCCGGCCCAGGAAGTTCTCCAGGCTGCGCACATGCTGGCTGATTGCCGATTGCGTCAGGTTCAGCTCCGCCGCGGCGCGGGTGAACGACAAGTGCCGGGCGCTGGCCTCAAAGGCGCGCAGCCAGGTGAGCGGGGGCAGGGAGGAGGGCGGCGATCCGGGGGGCGGCATGGATGTATGACCTGTGCATTAGTTTCCTTAATGCATAGCGGCTGAATCCATTGTTTGTCAGCTGACAATCCGGCTGGCACCAATAACGCAACCGCACTTCCGGAGGCGCAGGAATGAACACGCAAGCGGCGCTAAGCCCGAATCTCACCCATTGGCAGGAGCGCGTCGACATGGCCGCGGCCTTCCGCTGGACCGAACGGCTGCACATGCATGAGGGCGTCGCCAACCACTTCAGCCTGGCGGTGAACGAGGACGGAACCCAATTCCTGATGAACCCGAACCAGGCGCATTTCCGGCGCATCAAGGCATCCAGCCTCCTGCTGCTGGACGCGGACGACCCCAAGACGATGGAGCGTCCCGGCGCGCCGGACCCGACCGCCTGGGGCCTGCACGGCTCCATCCACCGGCTGTGCCCGCATGCGCGCTGCGTCATGCATGTGCATTCGATCCACGCCACCGTGCTCGCCTGCCTAGCCGACAGCACCCTGCCGCCGATCGACCAGAACACCGCCACTTTCTATGGCCGCTATGTGGTCGACAATGATTTCGGCGGCCTGGCGTTTGAGGATGAGGGCGCGCGCTGCGCCGGGATGCTGACGGACCCCAAGGTCAAGGTGATGATCATGGGCAACCACGGCGTGCTGGTCATTGGCGATAGCGTCGCGGACACCTTCAACCGGCTCTATTACTTCGAACGCGCAGCCGAGACCTATATCCGCGCCCTGCAAACCGGCCGGGAACTGCGGGTGCTGAGCGACGAGATCGCCGAGAAAACCGCGCAGGAGCTGGAGGATTACCCCAATCAGGCCGAGCGCCACCTGGCGGAGCTGAAGGCGATCCTCGACGACGAGGGCTCCAACTACGCAACCTGAAACCTGGGACAGGAGGCAACCCAATGCACGGCACGCTCCCCGACCGCGAGGCGGACCGCTGGCACTATCACCCCAAGGGGCCGGTGCCGCTCAACCCGCTGTTCAGCTGGCCGCCGCGCCCGGCGGCGGTCCTCAGATGGTACCGCGGCGCCTGGATGGAGATCACGTCGCTGACGGTCTGCCTCCTGCTGGCGCTCGCCCTTTACGCCTGGCTGCTGCCGCCGCTGGCAGAGATGGCCGCCTTCCGCCCCGGCTGGATGCTGCAGGTCTGGCTTGCCAACCTGCTGCCGCAGGCCGCGGTGGCCGGGGGGCTGCACTGGTGGCTCTACATCCGTAAGGGCCAGGGTATGCAGAAAAAGTTCGACACACGCGACCTGTCGCGGGGCAACGGCACATTTACCTTCAAGAACCAGGTGCTGGACAACATGTGGTGGACCCTTGGCAGCGCCATCACCGTGGCCACCATCTATCAATGGGGCATCTACTGGCTGATGGCCAATGGCTGGGTGCCCACCGTGACATTCGCCGAAGCCCCGGTGTGGTGCGTGGTCTGGATGCTGTTGATCCCGATGTGGTCCGGCCTGCATTTCTACTGGGTGCACCGGCTGGAGCATCACCCGCGGCTCTATAAACACGTCCATGCGGTCCACCACCGCAACGTCAACATCGGGCCGTGGTCAGGGATCTCCAACCACTGGTATGAGAACCTGCTCTACTTCACCACCTATTTCGTCCACCTGATCGTGCCCTCGCACCCGCTGCACCTGGTGTTCCATGCGATGTTCCAGCAGGTCAGCCCGGTGCTGTCGCACTCCGGCTTCGAACGGGTGATCGCCAGGGACACAGAGGCCGCGAAGGCCGGCGATTTCTTCCACCAGCTGCACCACCGTTATTTCGAGTGCAACTACGGCACCTCGGAAATCCCCTTCGACAAATGGTTCGGCACCTACCACGACGGCTCCGCCGCGGCGACGGACCGGACGCGGGCCTTTAAGAAGCAGATGTACACGCGCTAGAATTGCATCAATGCCGAACTGATCAGGATCAAGGCGTATATATTCGCGAATCCCTATGCCTGTGCGCAGAACAGTCAGAGGCAAAGGAGAAAGCCCATGTTGCGTCTTGCATCCATCCTGTATTCGCTGATTGGCAGCAGCCTGGCAGGCGCCGGGGTGATCGCTGTACTTGCAGCAGGGCTGGTCACGACCCAGGCGATCCTTGCCGCCGCGGCTGCTGGCGCCGTTCTGGGGATGCCGGTCGCTTGGCTGGTCGCCAGGCAGCTCTATGCCCGCGGGGCCTAGGCGTTGAGGAACACCCGCGCGGCGGCCTCGAACTCCCGCGGCTTCTCGGCGTGCAGCCAATGGCCCGCGCCGGGCAGCTTGGCAAAGCGGGCATTGGGGAACCGCGCGCGGATTTCGCCGCGGTGCTCCGGCAGCACGTAATCCGAGTCCGACCCTGACAGGAACAGGGCAGGCCCGTCCCAGGCGGCCTCGGTCTGCGGGAAGGACATGATGTTCGGCATCTGCTCTGCCAGCGTGTCCAGGTTCAGCTTCCAGCGCTTGTTCGGCAGATCCAGCGACTGGGTGAAAAAGCTCTGCAGCGCAGCGTCCACCCCGGCCTCGGCCAGCCGGGCGGCGGCCTCGGGGCGGCGCTCGATGCTCTCCAGGTCCAGCGACTTCATCGCGTGGATATACTGGATCTGCGTATGGCCATAGGCCACCGGCGCGATGTCGGCGACCACCAGTTTGCGCACCGCCTCGGGGTGATTGAGCGCCAGCATCATCGCCGCCTTGCCGCCCATTGAATGGCCGATCACATCCATCCGGCCGCCATGGGCCGCGATCACCTCCGCCAGATCCTCCGCCAGCTCCGGATAGGTGTGGCTGTCGCTGCGCGGGCTGTCGCCGTGGTTGCGCATGTCCACCGCAACCACCTGCCGCTCATCCGACAGGCGCTTGGCGATGACGCCCCAGTTGCGGGCCGAGCCATAGAGGCCGTGGGCAATCAGAAGCGGGGGTTTTCCGGTGGCGGAGCCATGAGTGATCGTGTTCAGCATGGCGCCTTGATAACCGGGCAGGCAAAGGCTTGCCAGCCCCATTGAGGCGGGCGCGGGCGCGGGCTAGGGTGGCGCAACACATCAGCCGAGGGAGAGTGCCGCAATGGCCGCCAGCCTGGATCAGGATATCGAAGACATCCGCACGCTCCTGAAGGAGCGCGAGCACGCTTCCGGCGACCTCGCCGCCGCGCTGAAACTTGTCCGCCGCCGCCTGCCGCGGCGGGTTTACAAGCAGGGCATGAAACTGGCCGGTGCGCTGCCGCTGCTGGAACACCCCAAGCTGCGGCAGACGGTGGACGAAAAACCGCTGCGCGGCGCCGCCCGCGAGGTCAAGGCGCACTTAAAGGAAATCGACATTGCCGACCGGCGTAAGGGCTACTGGCTCGGGGTGCTCGGCAGCATGGCCTTTTCGGTGCTGGTGGTTCTTATCCTGCTGGTGGTGGTGCTGCGCTGGCGCGGGCTGGTCTGATTTCCCGCTTTACGCGGCCTGCGATGTGAAAGCCTCTCCTGACCGGCCGCCCTTAAACCCGCCGCTGCTGCCCGGCAACTGGCGGCGGGCGGTCCGCCGCGGCGGCAGGAGACAGCGCATCGCGGAACACCAGCGTTACCGTGACAAAGCTGACGTACAGCAGAAGATACCACGACCCCATTTTTGCCAGACTCACCCACTCGCCGCTGGCCTGACCGTTGTAGAGCCAGGTTTTCGTGCCGGTGCCCACATTCTCCGCCAGCCACAGGAAAAAGCTCGACAGAAACGCCGCCAGCGGCAGCGGCATCCAATAAAACTGCTCGCCGATGCGGAACCAGACGCGGGTGCGGGCAAACAGCAGCACGGTAGCGGCAAACAGGCCCAGCCGGATGTCTGGCAGATAGTGGTGGGCATAGAAGTTGCCATAAATCGCAGCGGCCAGCAGCACGGTGGTCCAGAACGGCGGGTAGGGGGCGAAATGCATGTCGAACAACCGGATCACCCGCGCCATGTAAGAGCCGACGGCGGCATACATGAAACCGGAAAACAGCGGCACATCGTACAGCTTGATCACTCCTGCCCCGGGATAGGCCCAGCTGCCCGCCTGCACCTTGAAGATTTCCATCGCGGTTCCGGTCAGGTGGAACAGCAGGATCACCCGCACCTCGCGCCAGCTCTCCATGCCGGCGGCCAGCAGCAGCCCTTGCAGCGCCAGCGCATAGATGAGCAGCGCGTCATAGCGGGCCAGCGGCCATTCCGGCTGCCAGAACCAGCCCGTGAAAATCAGCCCGGCCAGCAGCAGGATCCCGAAGATGGCGGCCCACCCCTGTTTCAGGGTAAACATGATGAACTCGGCGGCGGCCAGCGGCAGGCGTGCCCGCATTCCGTCGCCCAAACGCCGCTCCAGGCGCCGGGTCCGGTTCGTGGCCGGTGAGTCTTGGAAAAGGAACATAGGATGGCTGCTCTACAATTTCTTGGTTCAAAACATTAGCTAACCCTCGGGCCTGCCGGAAAACCTTTCCCTGATCTTTCTGAAAACGCAATCAGGAAGCGGTCGGCATGTGCACGTGTTTGACCCGCGGCGTCCAGAGTCCGGGCGGGGCTTTGCGCTCCGTTGAACCGCGCCAAGCGCTCCCGCCCTTTTCCGGCCTGCCTGCGGCCGTCCCGAAAGCGTTGGGCAGGGCGCCGTGCGGGCCGCACGGCGCGGGCAGCGCCCCTCTTAGGGGCGCTGCCGGGCCCAAGGCCCGTGCTGGGGCATCTGCGATGCACCGGCGGGGCGCGGGAGGGCTGCCTTTGCGGCAAGGAAAAACCGCCGCGGCTGATGGGCCGCGGCGGTTCGTTTCTGTCAGTGCCGTAAAGGCTTACAGGTTCGGGTAGAGCGGGAATTTGGCGCAGA